>ENA-OPZM01000828-OPZM01000828.1-human-gut-metagenome-genome-assembly--contig:-NODE-828-length-12384-cov-7.766746_pt1 | contig 12384 bp, 19 predicted proteins | sample MGYA00242478_ERZ504493 | MGnify/ENA primary metagenome ERZ504493 (study PRJEB26092, sample SAMD00036227) | human gut metagenome | host: Homo sapiens | study: EMG produced TPA metagenomics assembly of...
CTCAGATGGTTGTTATGCGGTGCATCTCCGTTCAGCAGATAGTCCGTTCTGACATTCAGGCAGGACGAAAGATCCTGCAGCAACTCAATCGAGCAGCAGCGGCTTCCCGTTTCAACTTTTGCAAGATAACCAGCCGGTTTTGGTTTCTCTTAACACCAAATATTCGCCAATCCTTATATCTCCAGAGCAAAGATTTGAGATCGTTGGAAAAGTTTTGAACTAAAAAGATGGGAGGGATTTTCGTGGATACGATCAAGCGTGTTCAGGATTTGATGCAAGTGCGTGATATGAATCTATGTGTATTGGCAAAGAAATGCGGAATATCGTACTCCACGATTCAAACCACCGCCCGTCGGGGAGGGCAGTTAAGCGTAGAGACGATTGAAAGAATTTGTCAGGGTTTAGGAATTACATCAAAAAACTTCTTCGATTCCTCTTACTTGTAAATATGACAGCAAAAAACTCCCCGGTATCCTTCTTGGAAGGAATGCCGGGGAGACGTTCAATGTTTTATGGGCTCAGTTGTCCGGTATCAGCCGCTGACGAAGTACTTATCAGTGCAGCTCCGGCCAGTAAGCCTTGTTGGCAACGATCATATCGTCCAAGATCTTCTTGGCGACCAGCAGGCTGGGCACGGTCTTGGACAGAGTAAAGGCCATCAGTGCCTTCTCGTAGGAGTGCTCCACAGCGGCATCCACGATCAGCTTCTCCACAGCCTCCTGCTGCTCGATCAGACCCTTGTAGAAGGTGGGAATCTCGCCCACACGCACGGGTTCCGGGCCGCGGTCGGTGATGTAAGCGGGAATCTCCACCATGGCGTCGGAGGCAGGTTCTCCACAGCGCCATTGTTCTCCACCATGACCAGATAGCGCTTGCGCAGGTCGAAGGCAAGGCTCATGGCAACGTCCACGATGAACTCGCCGTGCACACCGCCGAAGAACTTGGTCAGGTCTACGTTCTTGCCGGCACGATAATCTGCCACAGCATCAAAGATGCGCTTCTCGCGGCCTTCCATGACCTCGTTGGCACGGGTGTGGTTGGGATCGCTGCTCTTTACAACTTCATCGCCCAGCAGGTAGTACTGCATATAGGTGTTGGGCAGATAGTCATGGAAAGCAGAGCAGATGTTCTTGGCGTTTGCGTAGGTGTGCAGCCAGGACGGATCGCTGTGCAACACATCGCTCTTGGCGTTCTGGGGCATATAGCCGTGCTCTGCTACATAGCTCTTGAGCTTCTCGGTCACATCCTCACCGTTCAGGCGCACCTTGGTGAACCAGCCGAAGTGGTTCAGACCAAAGTAGTCCACTTCCAGATCATGACGGTCGCACTCCAGAATCTCGGCCATGTTGCGCTCGATGGCAACCGGCATATCGCAGATGTTCAGGATACGAGCCTTCGGGCGCAGACGGAAGGTTGCCTTTGCCACGATGGCAGCGGGGTTGGAGTAGTTGACGATCCAGTAGGTGGGCTTTGCGTACTTCTCGCAGTAATCGATCAGCTCCACCATGGGGTAGATGGTACGCAGGCCGTAAGCCAGACCGCCAGGGCCGCAGGTCTCCTGACCCACAACGCCGTACTTCAGCGGGATTTTCTCGTCCTGCTCACGCATAGCGTACAGGCCGACACGCATCTGTGCAAAGATGAAATCTGCATCGGTCATGGCAACTTCCGGGTCGGTGGTCAGGGTCAGCTTCAGTTCCGGGTCGAACATTTCCACCACATGGCGGACGATGACACCCACAGCCTCCTGACGCTCTGCGTTGTTATCGTAGAGCACCAGCTCATTCAGCTTGAAGCGATCCTTCTGCACCAGCAGGCTCTTGACGATGCCGGGGGTATAAGTGCTGCCGCCGCCGGCGATGACCAGTTTGAACGTTTTCATAAGGCAAGCTCCTATTATAATGTTTTTTGTATGATGAATAAAAGCGGATATCTTATTCTGCGCGACCAAGGTAGCTGTCCACGATGGCACGCATCTTTCCCACTTTGGGGCCGTAAATGATCTGGATGTTGTTGCCCTTTACCACAAGACCTGCGGAGCCGGTGGGCTTGAACCACTCCTTGTCCTTGACCAGAGCGGCATCCTTGACCTGCACTCGCAGACGGGTCATGCAGTTATCGGTGTTCAGGATGTTCTCTGCACCGCCCAGTCCTTCCACGATATGGGCTGCGGTCTGTGCATCGTTTGCGCTGGCAGCAGTCTTTTCGGCTGCGCCGCTGCGGATCTGTTGCTTGACAGCAGCTGCGTTTGCAGCAAGGTCGGTGACTTCTTCGCCGTCCTCACGGCCGGGGGTCTTGAGGTTCATCTTCACGATGAGGAAGCGGAAAACGAGGTACATTACCACGATCTCCACCAGACCCACCAGCACATACAGCGGCCAGTGGGTGCGGCCAATGCCTGCGGGCAGGTTCAGCACCAGAAAGTCAATGATGCCGTTGGTGGCGCAGACCCGGATGCCAATAAGGTAAACGATCATCTGGAACAGACCGTCCAGAACCGAGTACACCAGCCACAGCGCGGGAGCTGCAAACAGGAAGGTGAATTCCAGCGGCTCGGTCACGCCCACCAGACAGGCGGTAAGGGTAGCCGGGATGATCTGCGCCTTGGTGGCGGCCTTCTTCTCCTTTTTGGCGGTGGAGATGAAAGCCATTGCCACGCCGATCACGCCGAAGGTCTTCATCAGACCGTAGGTCAGAAAACGTGCGGAATCCCGCATCATTGCCACGCTGGGGTCACTGAGCAGGGCAAGGAACACAGGCTTTGCGCCAACGATCTGCTCGCCGCCGATGATCATGCTGTCGCCCAGTGCGGAGTAGAGGAAGGGCGACCAGACCAGATGATGCAGACCCGTGGGAATCAGCACGCGGTTCAAGAAGCCGTACAGGAACACGCCGAACGCGCCTGCACTTGCCATGACACCGGTCAGGGCGTTGATACCCGCCGCAGCCACAGGCCAGACGTAGCTGGCAACCACCGCCATGACCAGAACGATGGGCAGCAGCACCACAAAGACGAACTTGCTGTTGCCGTACATGGCCATGGCACCTTCAAACTCGGTGTCGATGAAGCGATTGTGGACCAGTGCCACCACCACGCCAAGGATCATGCCCAGAAATACGCCCATGTCGGTAACGTGATAGCCGAGGCAGATGGTCTGACCGGTGCCGTACAAAGCGCTTGCCGTATCACCAGCGATGGTCAGTCCTGCCACATCCAGCCAGCGGGCATTGGCTGCCAGCCAGACCAGATAGCTGATCAGTGCCAGAAATGCCGCATCTGCCTTGCGCTTTTTGGCAAGGCTCATTGCGATGCCCACGCAGAACAGGATACCCAGATTGCCAATGACTGCACCAACGCCGCCATTGATGAATTTGCCGAGGGTCCAGACAACACCGCCCTCTGTCACCAGTGCCGTGTTGCTCATGACCGAAGAAATCGCCTGCAGCATACCCGCAATGGGCAGGAACAGAACGGGACCCATCAAAGCTTTGGAAAAGCTCTGCATCGCATCCATAACTTTTTGTTTCATTGGTGTTCTCCTAACGTTCCATGAATCTCTCTTTTCAAATTGTCTCTTCGTTTCGGGGGTGCACCTTACCGTTTCGATGGCTTGATTATATCACTCTGCACAAAAAATCTACCGATTTGAACTGTTTTTAAACTTGTTTGCGAAGACTGAAACATGTTTCGCTGCTGCGTTGGATACATCGAAATGTGCGTTGACAAAATCATCGATTCAGCGTATACTTCAGAAAAACAAGTCGTTGTACGATTCGAGAATTGGAGCAAAACATGAAACACGACCTTTACAAGCTGGCGGATCAGTATCATCTGAATGCCAACGAGCAGCAGCTTCTTCAGGCGGTGCTGGAAACCGCAAAAAACGGCGGTCAATGCAGTGTGCGCGAGTTTGCAGCGCAGAATTATACCTCCCCGGCGGCCGTGATCCGGCTGAGCAAAAAGATGGGCTATACCGGCTACACCGATATGATCTACCGCATCGGTTTTCTGATCCAGAACGAGATCGACAACAAAAACCACGCCTCCGACATCACCGCCTTTATCGGGGGTATCCCAGAAGAAAAAATACACCGCTTTGTGGAGCTGCTCCACGCCAACCGGCAAAAGCCCATCCTTGTGACAGGCACCGGCTTCTGTGCCCCTTTGCAGGAATTTATGGTGCGGAAGCTGCTGGTTCTGGCTACTGCGCCATCGGCTCCAACAGTTATGAGGTCTACGAAAGCGGCGCACTGAATGCCGGGCTGGTCATCGCCATCAGCAAAAGCGGAAAGACCGATACCATCCTGAAGCCGGTGCAGGACTCCTTTGCACAGCACCGGAGCATCATTGCCTTTGTGGGTGCCGACAATTCTCCCATCGCCCGCTGTGCAGACCCTGCCTTTGTGCTGCTGGACGACAAGATGCTGGACGACCGGAACCTTACCGCCAACTATTTCTATGCGCGCGTGCTTATCACCTTTGAATATCTCATGGATCTTGTTCTGGAGAAGGACGAGCATCCGAACGGAAAAGAAGGGCAGTGAGCGGTTTTCACGCCTGAGAATACGGTCTCTCCTTTCCAATGCCACCAGAAAACGCCGCCCCCGGCTAAACCCGGAGCGCTTCTGGTGCAGATATAAAAAGCTAATTATTCAATTTTGACCCGGTGTCCAGAAAACTGGGTACACATTATTTCAAGCTGAAACGCTGTCACTCTGTAGGAACTGCGTAATGTCTGACGATTATCCTTCTACTTTGACCGTAGCACGATTGCTCTTTGCGTTTTCATCCGCATCCAGCGTGATTTGCACAAAATGTTCCGGCTTGTCGTAATCCTTTGTCTCGCCGTCATCGGTAAGAAACTCTGACATTGGCTGGAGCAATTGGGGCTTCAGCCTTATTTTCAATCCAATAGCTGCGGTTGTGCAGCTATTTCAATACAATATCCTCGAAACGTGATGTTCCTGTTTGCCCAGATACAGCTCCACGATCATTCGTCCGTTTTCGGTGTTGCAGAGGTCCTCTTTGCAATAGCCGCAGAGCTTTCCGTCCGCCTGTGCCACATAGCGGCGCAGCGGCTGCTGAAGCTCCTGCGGGATGCTGCTCCATGGAATGACATAGCTCATGCCCGTATCCCCCACATCCACGATGCAGGCCCGTTCACTATCCTCATCGGACAAAATGAGGTTCACCAGAAACACATCCGCAAACGGTGCGCCCTGATACTCTGCCTTTTGCCGTCTGCGCTCTGTCCGAAACTCGTCCAGTGCCCGATTCAGGTCATTTTCTGGTAGCGTGGACTTGTACAACAGGACATGCAGTTTCTGCTCCGCTGACCCACTGTCATTCAGTTTCCCTGCCGGGAGTTCCACATCTGCATGAATGGTGCAAATCTGTTTTTGCATTGCGGCACGCAGGTTTTCCAGTTTCTGCTGCCGTTCTGCTTCCAATTGCTGTGCAGACTTTTGATGCACTTCTTTGGTATCCGGCTGCGGTGCAACACATTCATGTTTGGCATCCGACGTTTGTATTGACCATTCGCTGTGCTTTTCTGCGTCAGCCTCCGAAACGTTTTGCCTAGTACAGTCGGCACCGACACGCTTTTGGCACCGCTTTGTGCTGCCGATGCTTTCTGTGCCGCAGAAGGACGCTCCGTTCTCTTTGGTTTTACCGACCGCGTTGCACCTGTGCTCGTGCTTTTTGCCTCCGGCCTTGGTGTTTTCACCGCAGGAACAGCATTTTTAACATTTTCCGGTCGAACCCGTGTCTGCGTCTGCCAGAAATCGCTGCCTGTGCGCTGATAATAGAACTTTTCCGCTCGTTTCCGGCTGCTGCGCACACCTTCACAGATCCACGAAAAAATCAGGTAGCGCTCCAGCGTATTCCAAAAGCTGCTGCGCCGATGACGGGGCTTATGCCGCCCGCGGGACGCATATAAAATCATCGATAAGCATCCGTAGAACAGAAAACCTGCCGCAAACCCGATCCCTGTAAACAGCTTTTTGAAAAAGTCCATCTCTCACACCTCTTCCGGTTACAGCTTCGCCTGATACACCCGCTCCGTCCGGGCATCGAAGCAGCAGAAAATCACCTGCATAGCGTAATCCGCGTGATCTTCCAGCCACTGTGCCACTGTTTTGACTGCAATCTCCGTGGCATCTTCCAACGGGTATCCATACACGCCGGTCGAAATTGCCGGGAACGCAATGCTATGGGCATCATGCCCTTTGGCAAGGTCCAGCGAATTGCGGTAGCAGTCCGCCAGCTGCGCAGCATCCTCTGCTGTGCCGGAATAAATCGGCCCTACCGTATGAATGATATACTTTGCTTTCAACCGGTAGCCCTTAGTGATTTTTGCTTCTCCGGTGCGGCAGCCGTGCAGCGTGCGGCACTCCGCCAACAGTTCCGGCCCTGCTGCCCGGTGGATGGCACCGTCCACACCGCCGCCACCCAACAGGCTGCGGTTGGCTGCATTCACGATGCCGTCACAGTCCAGTTTGGTAATATCACCCTGCACCACTTGAATCTGATTTTTTACTTTTTCAGAAATCATTGTAAACACCTCACTTTTTGAGCAGCTCCAGCGCCTTGTCCATGGGCACACAATCGGCATAGCGGTCCGGCCAGAGGAACTCATTGTAATAGTGGTAGCTCTGCTCCCCTGTCATGTACTCGTTGTCCTGCGTGGAATTTGCATAGGCAGGAACGATCATGTGCAGGCCATGCTCAAAGCCCGCCTCCACCGTTGCATTGATGCAGAAGTCGGTCATAATGCCGCAGACCATCACATCTTTTTCGCCCTTTTCCGTCAGATATTCCAGCAGACCGCTTTCTTTTTTGAACGCACTGCATACGGTTTTGACGAACCGTTTTTCAGTCAGCAGTGGCGCAAACCCGGAATAGACCTCGAATTCATCGTCCCCGATGGAGAAACCGGTGCCGGGCCCATCGTCATGCTGGACATAGACGACCTCAATTCCCTGTTCGCGGGCAGTCCGGATTAGTTTCCTGATGTTGCTGACAAACTTTTCAAACGCATACAGGCGTTCATCCACGATACCTTTCTGTGTATCCACAACCAGTAAAACCATGTGTAAGCCCTCCTGTTTTTCTTTGATTTCATGCTACCATAGACCGTTGCTTTCTACAAGCGGATTCAAAAAATCCCCACAGGGAAAACCTGTGTTTCACCTGCAGGGATTGATTCAGCCACCCAAGACGATCAGGATCAGCACCACGACCACTGCAATAGCGATCAGGCAGCCGCACCCGCTGCCGTCCCCGCCGCCACCGCCATTGTTGTTGTGGTTTCCGCCACCACCACCGCTGCCGGACGAGCCGCCGAAGTTGCGGTTGAACGCCGTCATGTACTGGGCATAAGCTGCATCTGTCTGGCGATCCTATTCGTGATCCTTGGAATCGGCATCAACCTGTGACAGTGCATTTCTCACATCCCTATTTACTTCTTCCAAAGCCTGTCTGATGGGTTTGTTATGGCTCCCCATCGCCGCAGCAGTCCACAGGCGGTTTTGAAAGATAAATCTCCTTCATTTTCATTTTCTGCTTAACGGCAGTAATAAAAAAGACCCCCGCAGCGTATGATTTGACGCCGCGGGGTTTCTCAATTGTTCGGTTTGTATTGCAGCACCTTCTGGGAGAACGTCCGATCGAAGAACTGGATGAAGGGCCCAAGGCAGAACGCACAGATCAAGGTGCCAAGCCCACAAGGCCACCCAGCAGCCAGCACAGCAGGGCGCTGAGCGCATCGGTGAAGATGCGGCACCCGAAGTACGGGCAGGGTGTGTAGTCCCGCAGACCGAGGGAAAGGTAATCGTAGGGCGCGATGCCGAGGTCGGCGGTCTGGTAGAGCGAAGCGCCCAGCGCCGTGACCAGCACCGCCGCGATGACCCACGCCAACTGCACCGCCAGCGACGGCGCGTCGCCGAAGTGGGCGTGAATGGGTCATAGAACGCCGTGACGATGTACCCGATGCAGATGCCGTTGACGAAGGTGCCAAGCCGATGTACTTGCGCCCGAACCAGAATTCCAGCAGGAAAAACAGGATGTTCGTGCACAGGTTCTGGGTGCCCAGCGAGATGCCGAGCAGCTCCGCCAGCCGCATGTTCAGGGCGCTGATGGAGTCGTTGCCGAGGTGGGACTGCTTGAAAAGCGCAATGCCAAGGCGATGATGACGATGCCGCCACCATGCCCACCACCCGCCGGCAGTCGGTTTGCGCAATGCGGTGCCGTTCATAGGGGATTCTCCTTTAGCGTTTCTTTTCCCCTATTATACGCCTACTTTGGGCGGGAGACAAACTATTTATGGAAAGATACAACGATATACGGGGGATCCGCCTTACCCCTTTAATCTCACCTCAATCCGTTCTTTCTCCAGCCTCTCCCCGATCACGATGAGCACTTTCTGCCCCTTGGGGATAGCGTTTGCCGTCAGGCCGTCGGCGGTGGCGTTCAGCTCCACCCAGCCGTTCTCGTCCTGTACGAAACCTTTCGCCCGCAGCACATGGCCGCACGCGGGGTCGGTGAAGAGGGCCGGGATATTCTGTTCGAGCTGCTGGCACGAGAGGCCCAGCTCCAAAAAGTAGGCCGAACCAAAGGCCCTATGCGGTTGGCGTTACCCGCTTCTAATTATAGCAAAAGGAGGTTCTTTTTCTACCGTTTCGACGCTACGGCTCTTTTCTTCCACAAGCATAGCTTGTGGTTTTCTCTATGAATAAGAGCGGGGCCTTGCAAAGGGCTCCGCTCTTGTTGTCTAAGAAAGTATTGCCATTTCGAGACAGAAAGAATATACTTATATTAAATGATAAATATATACCGGTTTACAATGCATATAGCGGTCAGACAGAAACCATGCAGGCAAAATGGGCTAACCTGAAAAAAATGGAAGAAGAAACATTGCAAAGATTATTATAGGAAAAGCAGATATCAGCGAATTTGATACTTTTGTTGAAAACTGGAAGAATCAGGGTGGTGACCAGATTCTCAAAGAGATTAACGAAGAATTAAATAATAGCTCTGGTAATTGATTATAGGCAGTATGAATCATAAGTATTTATGATGGAGCGAGGAGAAAAGAGATATGAAGGATTTTGAAAATGATTTGATTTATTATCCTAATCCGGACCCGGTCAAGGAACCGAGATTTATTTTAAAATCTGTAGATGAATTGGAAAAATCAACAAAATACAGTGTTACCTGCAATGGAACAGAGCGTGTGGTATACCATACAGATTCGTTTGACTATGTTGTAGTAGTAGATAACGAAGCGTATGATCTGGAGATTTCAATCCATACACCATATGAAAAACTTGAAATCCGTCCGTCCAGCTTTGGCATAGTTCCTTTTGTAAAAGGAGAAACAGTCCATATCCATCTTGATGAACCGAGAAAGTTTACTGTAGAGACAGATGGTGGTCTTCATGATGCATTGTTTGTGCTTTGCTCGCACAGGATTGAGAAGCCGGCAGATACCACCATCTGCTTTGAAAAGGGCAAGGTATATAATGTAGGAGTTCTTACCTTAAAGTCCAATGATACGGTTTACATAGAGGAAGGTGCTGTTGTATCAGGTTGTGTATACGCAGACCATTGTGACAATATTTCCATTGTAGGAAACGGAATTATCAACGGAGCCTGCTGGCATCTGCCGGACAGTAATGCAGACCGTTTCTTTATCTATGCCAAGTGGTGTAATAATGTACTCTTAAAAGGCTTTACTGCTGTAGACGGTCCTTCCTGGCATGTAGTTCCTGCGGCGTGTGACCATGTTGTGATTGATGATATGAATATTATGTCGAGGATTGTAACGGGAGACGGTATTGATATTACGAGCAGCCAGGACGTAGAGGTAAAAAATTGCTTTATCCGTTCCACAGACGACAGTATCTGCATCAAATCCCAAAGATTGTTTGAAGATCCGTCAACGGTACGTGACGTAACAAAAGTGCGTGTTCACAATAACGTGATCTGGAATGCAGAACCGGTAATGCCATAGAGCTTGGTTATGCCCTCCAGAGCGAAATCCACGACCTAGTATTTGAGGATTGTGATATTATACACTGCCAGTATGAAGGAAACATGGGTGGTGCGGCGCTTTCCATCCATCAGGCAGATGGCGGCCATGTTCATGATATACATTATAAAAATATCAGAGTAGAGCAGGCAGAACAGAAACTGTTCGATATTAAGGTTCTGCTCTGCAGATATACGGAACAGCTTGCCAAAGGAGAGATTAATGATATCTATTTTGATAATATCCAGGTGCTGAACGGAGATATCCCGGTCTCCATGATCCGGGGGTATCAGACACCGACAGAAGAAGTACGTGTCCATGATGTCCATTTTGATAACATTACTTTTATGGGGAATAAGTGTGAAACCTGGCAGGATATGCGGCTTGTTACAGAACTGGCAAATGACATTTATGTCAATGGTGCCAGAATATGCAGACAGATGAAATTCTGAGAATATCACCATATAGAGATGGTTTTATTACTTGCAGCAAGGAGGGTATTTATGGAACAAAGCAGCATGCTTTTCCAAAAAGACGGAAAAAAATATTTACAGCTGGACTGTGAAAATGCAAAAGAGCTTTCTATGAAATGATATGTACCCGGTTTTCTGGACACCGGTTCAAAATTGAATAATTAAGCTTCCATCATGGATGCTTCCCTGAATTTAGAGGGAGGCATCCATTTTGTTTTCGCTTGAATCCTGCTGTTATTGTAATAGTCGATATAATCAACAATAGCTTTGGAGAATGCTTCAAAGGAAGGATAATCTTTCTCAAAACCATAGAACATTTCATTTTTCAATCTACCAAAGAAGGTCTCCATAATACAGTTGTCATAGCAGTTACCTTTTCTGGACATGGATTGAATGATTCCGTGTTTCTGAAGTTCACTGCGGTAGAATGCGTGCTGGTATTTATCCTTTGGTAATCTCCAGATAAACACTAATCTCCATGATTGTTACCATTGAAGGAATACATTTGCGACGATCTTCGGGCATACCGAATAAGATTTGCATTGGCAGTTGAAAACAGCTCAGGTTACCTATCCACCAGAAGATTCACGATTTGATGGATGGTGTCCTCATCGTCCGGGCAGAGCCGGAGTAGAAGGTCAACCTCCAAAGACTGAGAAAAATATTCTTCCAGCCGTGTGCGCTCATCCGGTTCGTCCTCCGCATCGGAAGAGAAAGGATCAGGTTCACTCCCCTCGGTTTTATTCCACTCAGTCTTATTTCCTCGTGATTTTGCCGTTTCCTGCTGCGCTGAATCCGCGGCACCGGAACCGTTCTTTTCACGATTCCGGAAACGTGGGTCTGTAAAGTTTTTGACGTAAATCAGATTGGGTTTTCCCAGCCCGCGCCGTTTGCGCTCAATCAGACCAAACTTTTCCAATTCCCGGAACAGTTTGGTTGCCTTGTTGTCTGCGCAGCCCAGTGCATCCATCACTTCCTGCACAGGAAAAATGATATACACTCTCCCCTGCTCATCCAGCCATCCGTTTTTCACCGACAGCCCCATGCGGTCCAGCAGGATGCCGTACAGCGTTTTGGCATCGTTGGACAGGTCCTTGAATTTTATGTCCCGGAATAAAATTTTGGGCACCCGGAAATACGAGAACATCTCGCCCGACTGCCCATAGAAATAGTCAAACATCCTGACTTCTTCGCTTGTTCTGCCTTGTCACATCCTTGACACCTCCGTTCGTAGTATGATGAAATATGTATGACTATCGTTATTTTTCTTTACAAAGATGGCCTGCCATGCTACAATAGCCGCATCTACGGCCACCGGACAACAGGAAAAGAGTATCTCATGGCCAAAACTGCTGACACCATTGCCATCTATTCCCGCAAGTCCCGCTATACCGGCAAGGGCGAAAGTATCGGAAATCAGATCGACCTCTGCCGCGAATATATCCGCACTCACTACGGCGATGCCGCCGCGGAACATGCCGTTGTCTTTGAGGACGAGGGCTTTTCCGGCGGCAACCTGAACCGCCGGATTTCAAAAAGATGATGACTGCGGCCAAGGACCGGAAATTCAAGGCCATCGTGGTCTACCGTTTGGACCGCATCAGCCGCAACATCAGCGACTTTTCCAGCCTGATTGAAGAACTGGGACGGCTGGGCATCAAAACAAAAACCGGGCGTTCGTTCACCCGGTTTTCCATCAAGTTTATTTTGCAGAATCCTGTCTACCTGATTGCAGACAAGGACGCCTATCAGCATTTTGTGGACAACGAAGCAGCGTTGTTCTCCTCGGAGTCCGGAAAAAAGGCAAGCCCTCCTTCATAAATTACAGTAACCGTTTATGATACTATGGGGAGGGGTCGGCATGTTTTTATCTCTTCTGC
>ENA-OPZM01000829-OPZM01000829.1-human-gut-metagenome-genome-assembly--contig:-NODE-829-length-12382-cov-2.010118_pt1 | contig 12382 bp, 18 predicted proteins | sample MGYA00242478_ERZ504493 | MGnify/ENA primary metagenome ERZ504493 (study PRJEB26092, sample SAMD00036227) | human gut metagenome | host: Homo sapiens | study: EMG produced TPA metagenomics assembly of...
CCAACTACAAGATCGAGGGTGACCTGCGTCGTGAAGTCGATGCAGATATTCGTCGCAAGATTCAGATCAACTGCTACCAAGCCAGCGTCACCGTAAGGACTTCCTGTGCGCGGCCAGCGCACCAAGACCAATGCTCGTACCCGCAAGGGCCCGAAGCGCACGGTCGCCGGAAAGAAGAAGGCCACCAAGTAGTCGGTGGCATGATTCGGGCCACGGGATGATTTTCATCCCATCGCCCGAACGTCAACAACAAAGTTCGTTACTAGGAAACGAGGGTCAATGGCAGCGCCTAAGCAAGCCGCTCGTAAGCCCCGTCGTCGCGACCGCAAGTCGGTCCCGGTCGGCCAGGCTCACATCAAGTCCACTTTCAACAACACGATCATTTCGATCACCGATCCGTCCGGCGCCGTGGTGTCCTGGGCGTCCGGTGGCGATGTCGGCTTCAAGGGCTCCCGTAAGTCCACGCCGTACGCCGCTGGTATGGCTGCCGAGTCCGCCGCCCGCAAGGCGATGGAACACGGCGTCAAGAAGGTCGACGTGTTCGTCAAGGGCCCGGGTTCCGGTCGTGAAACCGCCATCCGTTCCCTGCAGTCTGCGGGCCTCGAGGTTGGTTCCATCACCGACGTCACCCCGCAAGCCCACAACGGCGTTCGTCCTCCGAAGCGTCGTCGCGTCTGAGCACTCAGCAATACCAAATCCATCCAAAACCGCCTGACCGGTGAGTGCACCACCGAGTTCAAGCTGAAAGGATAACCACAGTGCTTATTGCACAGCGTCCGACTCTTACCGAGGAATCTCTGAATCCGCAGCGCTCCCGCTTCACCATCGAGCCGCTCGAGCCTGGCTTCGGCTACACGCTCGGCAACTCGCTGCGTCGCACGCTGCTGAGCTCCATCCCGGGTGCTGCCGTGACCTCCGTGCGTATTTCCGGTGCCCTGCATGAGTTCACCACTCTGCCGGGTGTCCAGGAAGACGTCACCGAGATCCTGCTGAACATCAAGGCATCGTGCTCACCAGCGAATACGACGAGCCTGTGGTCATGTATCTGCGCAAGAGCGGCAAGGGCGAAGCCGTGGCTGGGGACATCACCCCGCCGGCCGGCGTCACCATTGCCAACCCGGAGCAGCACATCGCTACCCTCGCCGACGATGGCGAACTCGAGATCGAGTTCACTGTCGAGCGTGGCCGTGGCTATGTTCCTGCCCAGATGAACAAGCAGGACAACGATGAGATCGGCCGTATTCCGGTTGATTCCATCTACTCCCCGGTACTCAAGGTGAGCTACAAGGTCGAGGCCACCCGTGTGGAACAGCGCACGGACTTCGACAAGCTCATCCTGGACGTGGAGACCAAGCCCGCCATCTCCCCGCGTGACGCGGTGGCTTCCGCCGGTTCCACCTTGGTGGAGCTCTTCGGCCTGTGCCGTGAGCTCAACGCCCAGGCTGAAGGCGTCGAGGTCGGTCCGGCCCCGGTGGCCGAGGAGACCAACCCCGAGATGGCCGTTCCGATTGAGGACCTCAACCTGACGCAGCGTTCTTACAACTGCCTCAAGCGCGAGGGCATCCACACCATCGGTGAGCTTGTCTCCCACACCGAGCAGGACCTGCTCGACATCCGCAATTTCGGTATGAAGTCAATCGATGAGGTCAAGGAGAAGCTGCAGACCTTGGGCCTGAGCCTCAAGTCCTCGCCGATGGCCTTCGATACCAATAATCTCGAAGGTGGCACGTTCTTCTCGCCGGAAGACGAGTGATCTGCCTCTTTGACCAATCGTTCGTTCACTAGGCAAGCAGATGTTCGGGCATATGCCACCTGCTTGCCTGAAGAACGGACATATAAGGAGTAAACCAATGCCTACACCTAAGAAGGGCCCGCGTCTGGCTTCCAGCCCCGCACACGAGCGCCTCATGCTGGCAAACATGGCGACCAGCCTGTTCCAGAACGGCCGCATCACCACCACCCTGCCGAAGGCCAAGCGCCTTCGTCCGCTGGCAGAGCGCTGATCACCTTCGCCAAGCGTGGTGATCTGCACTCCCGCCGTCGCGTGATGCGCGTCATCCGCAACAAGTCCGTGGTGCACATCCTGTTCACCCAGATTGCCGAGCAGATGGAGCAGCGTGAAGGTGGCTACACCCGTATCGTCAAGATCGCTCCGCGCGTTGGCGATGCCGCTCCGGCCGCTGTGATCGAGCTCGTCACCGAGCCGGTTGCCAAGAAGGCTGTTGTGAAGGAAGCTGAAGCCGCCGCCAAGGTTGCCGAAGAAGAAGCTCCGGCCGTTGAGGCTGAGGCCACTGAGGTGCTGAGGCTGTTGAGGCTCCGGTCGAGGAGACGCCGCCGCTGAGGCTGAGGCTCCCGCTGAGGAAGCCGCTGACGCCGAGAAGGCCGAGTGAGCTGAATAGCGTTTCGCTAAGCTAGCTGAAAGGGCTGGAATCCGTTTGGGTTCCAGCCCTTTTGCGTTGTTTTCATAGAATCTACAACGTACGTACGGCCCGAATGGCCTCGGCTCTTGCGGCCAGCTGATCATCGGCGGGATATGCGATATGCTCCAAAGTCAGGCCCTGCGGCGCAATCGGCCCGCTTGAGCCTTCACGTACTGGCTCGGCCATTTTGCCGGCAAACCACTCCAGTGATTTGCGTCCCGAACCAACTTTGATGCATGAGCCGACCAGGGAGCGCACCATATTGCGGGCAAAGGCGTCCGCCACAATCGTGAACACTACCAGGCCGGACTCCAGCGACGGAGTCCGATATGCTTCATGCGATGCCATCTCATCCGGTACTAGGGGAGTGATCGGCACCCGCCGCCAATAGGCGGTCTTGACTTCACGGATCGTAGTGCCTCCCGGATTCGGAGTGGCGAAGGAACCAAAATCGTGCAGGCCGATGGTCAATGAGGCTGCGCGGTTCATAAGCTCCAGATCCAGCGCTTCATCCACGGTAAGTACGCATCCACGCAGGCGCGGGTCGACCTCAGACGAACGATCGGCGACCCGATACACATAAGTGCGCTCCAATGCGGAGAACCTGGCATCGAAGCCGACCGGAGCTACGGCAATGCCATGAATGACGATGTCCGAAGCAGCACAGCCTTGAGTCTGCGAGTCAGCGCCTCGGTGACCGGAATGGTCATGTGACCTACGCAGCGATTCAGTACCTCATCGGATACATCCAGATGCGCCACTTGGTGGGAGGCATGTACACCGGTGTCGGTGCGTCCAGCCACTGTCAAGCGTAACGGTTCGGCCGCGTCATCGGTCGGCACCCGCAGCACCTTGTGCAGCGCATCTTCAATGGTGCCTTGCACTGTACGAAGATTGGGCTGTTTGGCCCAGCCATAGAATCCGCCGCCGTCGTAGGCCAAGTCAATGCGCAGTCGTGTCATAGCCATTCATTGTAACGAGTGCGGTCGGCGAGACGAGTGCGGTCGTCAAGATGCACGCGGCCGGCGAAGTGACCTGCCTGTAACATTCTCGCGCGTTTGTTGAAACGGGCCCGCCTTAGGTTGAAACCATCAAACCCGGTTACGGCTTGCGGCGTCAGCGTGCGCTCAACACGCCTAACCGCTTGAAGCCACAGAAGCCGCCACAGCAAGGAGCAGGCACGATGATCGAATCCGCAGCACGCAGACTGGCCCATGAACTGGTAAACCGCCGCGAAGCGATCAATCGAGAGCTGTCCCGCAACGGTGTGCGTTTCGGCATCTACAAGAACGGCGAATACCATGACCGGCTGTTCCCGTACGACCCTGTGCCGCGCATTATCGAATCCGACGAATACGACGAATTGGAGAAGGGCCTGAAGCAGCGCGTCAACGCCCTGAACGCCTATCTGAAGGACATTTATTCCGATAAGCGCATTATTCATGATGCGTCGTGCCGGAAGAATACGTATACACCTCGGCCGGCTACTTCCCGCAGGTCAACGGTGTGACCCCTCCCGGCGGCATTTTCGCGCATATCGCCGGCGAGGACCTGGTCCAAGGCGAGGACGGCCGCTGGTGGGTGCTGGAAGACAACCTGCGCATCCCCTCGGGTGCCAGCTACCCGCTGTTCGTGCGCGACATCGAGCGCCGCATCTCCCCGCGCCTGTTCCGCGACGTTCGTATTCGCGATAATCGCGAATACCCGCGCCTGTTGCGCAAAGCCATGGACTTTGTCTCCACCGAGGGCATCGCGTGGTACTGACTCCCGGCCGCTACAATTCCGCGTTCTTCGAGCACGCCTATCTGGCGGAGAAAACCGGTGCGGCGTTGGCCTTCCCCGAAGACCTCGAAGTGGTGGACAACAAGGTCTACTTCCTCGACTACGCCGGCAAACGCCACCGTGTGGGCGTGGTTTACCGCCGCCTGTCCGACGAATTCCTCGACCCGTTCGCCTTCAATCCTGATTCGGTGATCGGTGTGCCCGGTATCCTGTCCGCCTACCGCGCGGGCAACGTGGCCATCGTCAACGCGCCGGGCAACGCGCGGCCGATGACAAGGCCGTCTACTACTTCGTGCCGCAGATGATCAAGTACTATCTCGGCGAGGAACCGATTCTCAACAACGCGCCCACGTACATGCCGATGTTCGAGGCCGACCGCAAGGAAGTCCTGAATCGGATGGGCGAGCTGGTCATCAAGGATGTGCCGAAGCCGGCGGTTACGGCGTGGTGTTTGGTTCGTCGCTGGATGCCGCCGCACGTGAGGAGCTCGCCAACCGGATCAAGGAGGAGCCGCGTCGATTCATTGCCCAAGAGGTGATTCAGTTCCGTGATATCGATGTGGTGGACCCGAAGACCGGCGAGATGTCGCCGCGCAAGTGCGATTTGCGTGCCTTCGTGGTCACCGGCAAGAATACGCACGTGTGGTATTCGGGCTTGACTCGATACTCGTCGGTGCCCGGCCAGATGATTGTCAACTCGTCGCAGGGTGGCGGATTTAAGGATACGTGGGTGTTGGCACCCGAATCCGGCGTGGAGCACGAGTACGGTGCCGAAACGCAGGTGGCGAACCTGCTGAGCCAGTCCCGCCACCATTCGTTGTCGCTGGTTACCGCTTCCAAGGCAGACAACCTGTATTGGCTGGTCGATACACCGAGCGCGCCTTCACCACGCTGAACCAGTTCTTCCCGTTCTACGATCGTGTGATGGACACCGATGTGGACGCCTTCCGTCCGTTCGCTCACGCACTCGACCTGCCCGAAGATTTCGAGGACTTCGACGGGTTCGTGAACAGCTTCCTGTACGACGGGTCCAATCCTGATTCGGTGCGGTCGGCCGTAACTTCCGCATTCAACAACGCCGTGATTCTGCGCCCGGAATTGAGCTCGCGTCTGCTGCAGTACGTGGAGTTGGCGATGACCAATATCACCGATGCCGCCAAATACGCGGCCGATGCGAGGACATCTACAAGCAGCGCGATATTACCGATGACATGCTCGCTTTCTGGGGCGGCATCGAGAATTCGCCGGTCGACCCCACGCTGAAGGCGTTCATCTTCATCGGCAAATATCTGGAACGCATCGACCTGTACACGCGCTTCGGCCTGACGATGGAGGATCTGGAAGCGCCGCTCAAGAAGCTCGCCGCCTATTCGATGACCTTGGACGGCATGCCGCTGCCCAGCTGCTTCGCCGACGGACTGAGCTGGCTGGTCGGTCAGCTGCCGTCTCGCGGATATCAGGAAGTCGCCGACCTGCTGAAGAAGTACCTTGACGACTACTCCGGCCGTGTCAGCGCGCTGGCCATCAAAGACATGGGCTCACTGAGCTCCATGAACATGGACGCCAAGCGTCCCTGATCCCGACCTGACACCCTGACGGGTTCAAATGCTATGGTGGTATGGCGAAAAAACCGTGCGCCCGAGTGCCGGCCTGTGCATATCAGCAGATTGCCGGAATATATGCGTGGGCTGTGAGCGCACGGACCATACCTCAGCCATGGCTGTAGTGTCGTTATCCCGAGAATATGCCGGTTGCCGGCTCGTGTGCAAGTGCAGGAGACGTTGTGAAAAAACTCGTGTTCGACTATGAGATGAGGCTGTCCTTCAGCGCACCGGTCACCGATCACAGGTTCCAGCTTCGCTGTATTCCCTCCACTGGCCCTCGCCAACAGGTGATTGACGTGGAAGTGAAGATTCAGCCCGAAACCGAACTCGAAACCACCATCGACTCCTTTGACTCCGTGGTGATGACCGGATTCATCCCTGAGCCGCACGACATATTCAGCTACTCGGTGACCGGCATCGCCTTCGTGGACAATGCGCATATCCATAAGGAAGCCTATAAACCGCTGTACCGATTCAATTCAGCGCTCACCATTCCCGGCCCGAACGTGGAGGCGATGATTGCCGTATGCCGCGAACGCTTGGCGGCGCTGCTTCCGACGCCACTCCGGTGCAGCAGGCCGCCGAAGTGATGGATGAGGTCTACAAGCGTTTGTGTATACGCCCGGTTCCACCACGATTCGCACCACCGCCGAACAGGCCTTGGCTCAGCGCAAGGCGTATGCCAGGATTATGCGCACGTGATGCTGTCCGTGTGCCGGCATGTGGGATTGACCGCGCGCTACATTGCCGGTTTGCTTGGGGGAGAGGGCGCGACCCATGCTTGGGTCGAGGTGTATCAGGATGGCCGATGGGTCGGACTGGATCCCACGCATAACCGATTGGTGGACGACAGCTACATCACCATCGCCCACGGCCGCGATTACCGCGACTGCATGCTCGACATCGGCATCTTCTCTGGATACAACGTCCAGCAGTCCCAATGGGTCAACGCCTCCGTCCACGAACAGGTGGCATAAATAAAATTCCAAGCCCCCTCTGATGAGCTGAGCCGTGAAGAAAACGCCGGAGGCGTTTTTTAGGCGAAGGCGAACGACAGTGAGCAAATAAAATGGCAGCTGGAAAGCTGTCCTTAATTGCGTTCGAGCTGTCAGCCGTAAGGCTGACCGAGGGAGAGACCACTCAATGCAGAGTGGCCCCGTCACCGCTTCTACCACCACCAATATTCGGATTTTGGTAGTTGAAGAATTCGGATTTTCGCAGTTGACCAATTCGGACTGTTAATCGGCTCATCGTCTGACCCATCGCAATCTCACACAAAATCGCATTATCCACGCCGAATCGAGCTCAGCGAAACTCCGATTTGCCAGGTCGGCAGAATGTGGCATAATGAACAAGTTGCCATTTTGGCAGCATGGATAAGTGTCCGAGCGGTCTAAGGAGCACGCCTCGAAAGCGTGTGAGGTGAAAGCCTCCGCGAGTTCGAATCTCGCCTTATCCGCCTTTAGGGTTCCGGGTTTGTCCCGGAACCCTTTTTGTTTTTGATACGAACGTCCGTATTCGCTCCTGTGCTGTATCGTATACGGCGTGTCGGGTGGAAAATAGCGAAAAGGATAACGTTGTACTCAGCGGGACTTGCGTACTAAGTACAACCATCGTATTATCGATATCAACAGAAGTACAAGGTTGTATTAAATATCCAGAACGCACATTCACCGCTGATTGGCGATGCCGCAAAACAGGTGAACCAAGAAGATGGGCCGATTGCTTTTGGTATTTAGCACAACGTTGTCTTGCGGTATTGAAGACAACGATTAAAGGAGAGCACATGTCCGAGCATTCGCACGACAATAAACCGGGGGAGCTGGAGGAATCTCGACTCGTCGTCGATAATGACTTTGAAGTAGCTCCGGTCAACGACAGACTGTTCGGGTCGTTCGTGGAGCATCTGGGTCGCTGCGTATACGACGGCATCTATGAGCCGGGCCACCCCGAAGCCGATGAAGACGGTTTCCGCAAGGACGTCATCGAACTGGTCAAGGAACTCGGCGCTACCACGATTCGCTATCCTGGCGGCAATTTCGTTTCCGGCTATCGCTGGGAGGATGGCGTTGGTCCTCGTGATGAGCGGCCGCGTCGCCTGGACTTGGCATGGCATTCCACCGAGACCAATCAGTTTGGTCTGCACGAAATGGCGAAATGGCTGGAAAAAACCGGCGGCAACGAGCTGATGGAAGCCGTAAATCTGGGTACCGTGGTCTTGAAGAGGCCCTCGACCTGTTGGAATACGCGAATATTCCCGGCGGCACCAAGCTCTCCGAGGAGCGTCGCGCCAATGGTGCCGATCAGCCGTTCGGCATCAAGATGTGGTGCTTGGGCAATGAGATGGATGGCCCGTGGCAGACCGGTCACAAGTCCGCCGAGGATTACGGCACCTTGGCGGCCTCGGTGGCGGCAGGTATGCGCGCCATCGATCCGAACGTTGAACTGGTGGTCTGTGGTTCATCCAGCACGTGATGGACACCTTCGGCAAGTGGGAAGAAACCGTACTTGAGAAGACGTTTGACAACGTCAACTTCGTCTCCTGCCATGCGTACTACCATCCGGAACTTCAGCCTGATGGCACCCGTGACATGAAGAGCTTCCTTGCCTCGGGCGTCGATATGGACGGTTTCATCAACGATGTCGCCGCCGCCATCGATGCAACCAAGGCCCGGCTGAAGAGCAAGCACGACGTGTTCATCTCGTTCGATGAATGGAATGTCTGGTATCTCAACGAAGAGCCGAGCAAGAATCCGGAAGCATCGGCAATTGGCCGGTTGCCCCGCGCCTGCTCGAGGATGTGTACAGCGCCGCCGACGCCGTGGTGTTCGGTGATTTGATGATTACCCTGCTCAAGAACGCCGACCGCGTGCACGCCGCCAGCCTGGCCCAGTTGGTCAACGTAATTGCGCCGATTATGACCGAACCGGGCGGCCCGGCGTGGCGTCAGACCACGTTCTATCCGTTCTCGCTGACCGCAAAGCTCGCCAAGGGCGGCACGGTGCTTGAACCGAAACTGGCTTCCGGAACGTATGAAACCGACAAATACGGTGAAGTGCCGACGATCAATTCCGTAGCCGTGCGTGGTGAGGACGGTACGATCAGCGTGTTTGTGGTCAATCGCTCCATGGAAGCGGCCAATGACTTTGCCATCAAGCTGCCGGAAGGATTCGCACTTTCCGCGGTCGAGGCGCAAACCCTGCACGAGGATGATCTGCTGGCAAAAAACACGCTGGAAGACCAGAACCGAGTCGTTCTGCACCCCAACACCACCATCACGTCCGACGCCGATACCGGCACTGTGCGTGTGACCTTGCCGCCGGTCTCCTGGACCGCCGTGCACGTGAAGTGATTCGAGTGACGGTGGCGCATGACAGGGCGCAGTCTCTTATGGTTGCTGTGCCCTGTACAACCACCAAGCAATACCCAAACAATCATCAACATGCCCGGATTGCAGAAAGAGAGGTTCGGATTCGCCACTAATGTAATGTGGCATACCAGTCAAAGGAAGACAATGCCGTCATTCACATCGACTGGAACAATTCGATACCCAACAAAGGAATAAGGAGAAAAGACGGGTATGTAAAAAGCTAGGTTGAAAGCCGGCGGTCAGAAAGTCCCTTGTTCGGATGGCGTGCGTGCGTTTCTTCAACCAGAAAGTTTAACCTCTACGTTCGATCGTCCTGCAGTATTGTCAGAAGGATATTTGCCTAATGGTGCATGGGTCCAACGGAGGAAAGCTCCTTGGCTGAATTCTGAGGTTGAGGGTAGATGATTCCGATATGAGGAGGAGATGCTCGACCCGACTGTGACTTACCATAATAAGAACATAATGACGCTGTTGAAGGTGTGTCATGTAATAAGCAGAAATGGATTCGAACAATGGGAAACCGCGTAACTATCAAGGACGTGGCGCGTGAGGCGAACGTCTCCATCAAGACGGTTTCCAATGTGCTGAATGACACTGGCAGTATGAGACCGGATACACGTCGCCGTGTGGAAGAGGTGATGCGTAAGCTTGGATATACCGTCAATATTTCGGCGCGTGCAATGCGATCTGGCGGCACAAAGCTTATTGGACTCAACATCTTCGATTTCTCGCAGCCGTTCGTTCCTTTTTTCACTGACAAGGTCATTGAATACGCAAAAAGAACGCCATTACGGTGTAGTCATCAACACATATGGTTCCGACGGTGAAGGTTGGTTGCCAGCGTTGACGAGTCCTATCGTTTAGGGGCGGAAGGATGGATTCTGTTCGTAATGTCGCCGCTCGCGGATGAAGGGGCCGTTCTGGAGCCGCCATATCCGATTGTAACGACCGGAGACCATCTGGCCTACGGGAAAAGCGATTGGATCACCATGCCCAACATTGAATCCATCTCCACGGTTGTAGGAAGATTTTTGGATGAAGGTGCCCAAACGGTTGCTCTGATGGGTGTTCTTCCTGAACTGGTGGATGAGGCAGTGCTGCGTCGTCAGACGGAAGGGACCCAGGCGTTACGCGCCCAAGGATATGTGAAGGCATTTGAAGAGCGCGGATTATCGGTGAATTGGCGGTATGTGATTCCGGCAGAAAGCATGAATCAGCGTGAAGGTATGCGCGTGACAAAAGCTATGCTAGACAAGCTCCCATGCCCGGATGTTGTAGTGTGTCTCAATGATGCCATTGCTTTAGGCGCAATTCATGAATTGCAACGATGTGGTTTGCATGTACCTGACGATGTACAAGTGGTCGGCTTCGATAACGTGCCGGAAGCCGAGTACTCGGTGCCGGCGCTGACCACCATCGATCCTCATATCGATGATTATGCCAAGCATGCCGTTGACATGCTTATCGACCGCATCGAAGGATACTCAGGCCCGGCCCGTACGTACACCACCGATTTCACATTGGTGGAACGTGCCTCAACTCGACTTGCCCACTAGCATCCAACAAGTTCGCATCGGCTTCGTGAGGAGTGTGTGTCTACTCGAACAATGCGGCGTCAGTCGCTGGGTAGCCAAGTTGGAACGCGGTGTAGGCGTGCTTGGCGGCCAGTGCGGCGAGGATGAGCAGCGTATCGCTCTCGGTGGAAGATTTCGATTCGGTCACGGCCTTGATCTGCGCGCGGGCGCAGTCCATTTCGATGGCGGCGGCGGTCGGTACGGTTTGGCCGCTTGCCTTGTCGGCGATGGTGGTGGGGTTGGCCAGTAGTTGGTCGATGGCATAGACCTTTTGGCGGGGGTCGTTTTGGCCGGAAGAACTGGATTGTGCGCCGGAATCATCAAAATTGCCGTTCGCCAGCGCAACCAACTGCTGCCCGGCGGTCTTATGCATATCGCTCAACGCCAACGTAGCCCCAGCGGTCTGTCCTCGTGCGGCCAAGACCTCGATAGCGAATCCGGCGCGATCCTCGGCCACGGCCATCGCATCCAATACCGATCGATCAACGTTGGCGGACGTGACGCCATCAAGACGCGCCGGCGTCACCTCAGGCGCGGACTGCCCGAATTTATCGGCCAGAAAAGCCAGCCATTGCTTGGTCTGCGCGTCACGTAACGTTCCCTCGGCAAAACGACCCGAACAATACCCGGCAACGTCAATCCAAGCCAGGGGAGCGGCCAGACCGGTGGCATACTGCTCTAATAACGGCGTGCCTTCAGCCGGATGGGTGGCGTAGCCGCCAACGTCATCGCTTTCTCGCAAGGGTCATTTGAGCTTCTGCCTCGGCCCGTCCGGCCAGTCGCGGCATCGAACACGCCGAAAGCGAACACAGCATCGCGCTCGCGCATAGTACGGATGCCAAGCGCGGGTAAACCGTCCTGAAGAGAAGCGTGTCTGCATGGAAACATACACTAATAGCTAACTGTGACTACTCATAGGCCATGCGCCACATAACTTCATAGGAGGTACGGATCGATGGAACTGGACCTGACAGGAATACACAAGCTCGCCGCCGAGCAAGGAATCGACCCGAAACCCTGGATGATGCGCTGGCAGAGGCCCTGCGCCTCGCCTACCTCAAGACCCCGCACGCCGCCAAGCACGCGCGCGTGGAGCTTGACGAACGTTCCGGCAACTTCACCGTGTGGGCCGCCGACGAAATTCCGGTCGAACCCACCGAAGACAACCCTTACCCCGTTCCCAAGCTGGGCGAGGAATACGATGACACCCCGCGTGACTTCGGCCGTCTCGCCGCAGCCACCGCACGCCAGGTCATCACCCAGCTGTTCCGCCGCGCCGAAGATGAGAAGGTATTCGGTGCGTTCTCCGGCCAGAAGGGCAAGCTCATCACCGGCATCATCCAGCAGGATGCTTCCGACCCCTCCAACGTGCATGTCGCGATGGGCGATGTCGAAGCCATTCTGCCTCGCCGTGAGCAGGTGCCCGGCGAACGTTACCGCCACGGCGAACGCATCCGCGTGTACGTGGTGAACGTGGCCCGTGGCATCAAGGCCCGGAAATCGTGGTGTCCCGCTCCCACCCGGAGCTGTCCGCAAGCTGTTCGAGCGCGAAGTGCCGGAACTGGTCTCCGGTGCCGTGTCCATCATGGCCATCGCTCGTGAGGCCGGCGCCCGCACCAAGATCGCGGTCAAG
>ENA-OPZM01000830-OPZM01000830.1-human-gut-metagenome-genome-assembly--contig:-NODE-830-length-12380-cov-2.584918_pt1 | contig 12380 bp, 18 predicted proteins | sample MGYA00242478_ERZ504493 | MGnify/ENA primary metagenome ERZ504493 (study PRJEB26092, sample SAMD00036227) | human gut metagenome | host: Homo sapiens | study: EMG produced TPA metagenomics assembly of...
CAAAGTCGAGAAACGTTTTCCTTTTGAAAACAGAGGAATCCAAAGAAAACTTTTTAACCCTTTTGAAAAATATTCCGCTTGATATTCTAACGGTGACTTATAACATGATTGATGATTTGGTAGCCAAATATTATTTTCCTGTTCAGGAATACCTATATGTAAGCCTTACCGACCACGTTATTTGGTATATCAAAGCTTTTAAAGGGAGCTTATCAGGATAGTCATTTACCAGATATTTCAGCGGCGTATGTTACTGAGTTTCAAATGGCGCGAGAAGCTGTTGCTATTTTAAGTCAAAAGTTGTCAGTAACTTTTCCAGATGATGAAGTCGGACGAATGGCTCTGCATTTCATTAATGCCAAAGGTGATTACGAAGTTTCTGATAATAACAAAGAGGATGCAACTAAAAAAGTGCTAGCTTTGATTGAGAACGAATTGGCTAAAAATAACATCAAGCGGAGCGCAGAAAACAGTAATCTTTACAACCGTTTGATGATTCATCTCACCTATCTGATTAATCGATTGCAGACAAATCAACAAGATGAAACGTCGTTAATCAATATGGAGGAATTTGTTAAATCAGATTATCCACAAGCTTATCAAATCGGACAAGCTATTTACGATGTGATTGAAAAAGAATTAGACATAGATTTATCACGCAGTGAACGTGTTTATCTAGTTATACATATTCAACGTTTATTGAAATAAGGAGAGAAAAATGTACAAATTACCAGAAGATTTTATTTTTGGTGGCGCAACAGCAGCTTACCAAGTTGAAGGTTCAACAAAAGAAGGTGGTAAAGGAGCAGTTGCTTGGGATGATTTTCTAGCTGAACAAGGTCGCTTTAGTCCAGACCCTGCAAGTGATTTTTATCACCAATACCCACAAGATATCGAACTTTGTGAAAAATTTGGTGTCAATGGGCTTCGCTTATCAATTGCTTGGAGCCGTATTTTCCCAAATGGAACTGGTGAAGTCAATCAAGAAGGTGTGGATTTCTATCACAAGGTTTTTGCAGAATGTCAAAAACGTGGCATTACAGCATTTGTAACTCTTCATCACTTTGATACACCAAAAGTGTTGTTTGATAACGGTGATTTCTTAAACCGTGACACGATTGAAGCTTTTGTTGATTATGCAAAATTCTGTTTTGAAGAATTTACAGAAGTTCGTCACTGGAGTACTTTCAATGAAATCTATCCAGTCGCAACTAACCAATATCTACTTGGAATTTTCCCACCAGCAATCAAATATGACCTGTCAAAAGTCATTCAATGTCTGCACAATATGATGTATGCGCATGCGCGTGTGGTTAATTTGTTCAAAGACGGTGGCTACCAAGGCGAAATTGGTGTGGTTCACTCTCTTGAAACAAAATACCCTGCAACTGATAGTGAAGAAGATAAACATGCCGCTTTCCTAGATGATGCTCTTTCAATTCGTTTCTTACTTGATGCAACTTATCTAGGTTATTATTCAAACGAAACAATGGAAGCGCTTAACGAAATTTGCGCAGCGAATAATGCTAGCTATGAATTCCTTGACAGCGACTTTGAAGAAATGAAAAAAGCTAGTCACCGTAACGATTATCTTGGTATTAACCATTATCAATGTCACTTTGTCAAAGCCTACAATGGTGAAAATGCTATTCATCACAACGGTACAGGCGATAAAGGAACATCTGTTTACAAAGTTAAAGGTATCGGCGAACGCATTTACAAAGAAGGTATTCCACGAACTGATTGGGACTGGCTCATTTACCCAGAAGGCTTGTATGATTTGCTTCTTCGCATCAAAGCAGATTACCCACACTATAACAAGATTTACATCACAGAAAATGGTATGGGTTACAAAGATGAATTTGATGATGGCGTTGTTATGGACACAGCTCGTATTGATTATTTGAAAGTTTACCTTCAATCTCTTGCTAAGGCAATTGAGGCTGGAGTTAATGTTAAAGGATATTTCCTATGGTCATTGATGGATTGCTTCTCATGGTCAAATGGATATAATAAACGCTATGGTTTGTTCTATGTGGATTTTGAAACACAAAAACGTTATCCAAAAGCATCAGCTTACTGGTACAAACACATCAGCGATACAAAAATTGTAGAATAGGGGATTTAGAAAATGGATAAAAAAGAATTGCAAATGTAAAAAGTATGTTTAGGATTCTAATTTCTATATTAATCATGGAAAAACTGAGGAATTTTATGTTTAATCAATGATGTAACTTTAACTGATCACATTTATTGTGCTTACCAGTCTATTCAAGCAGGTAACTACCAAAGTAGTAAGTTGTCAGATGTTTCCAATGAGTATCCAATTGGTGAAGAAGCTCTTTCCATTTTCAAATCAAAATTATTTGATGGTTTTCCTGAGGACGAACTTGGAAGAATTGCTATTCATTTTATAAATGCCAAGAGAGAAGGGGAAGTGACTCCATCGTTTCAGATTAGTCGAACGAAGCATATTCTTGAATTAGTTAAGCAGGAATTGTCTCGAGACAATATTGAACGAACTCCACAGAATAGTAATTTCTATGATCGTTTCATGGTTCATCTAAGTTATTTTTTTGGATTATATTGATCGATCTAGGAAAGATAATACGTCCTTGCTGGGAATGGAAGAACATCTAGAGGTTTCGTATCCTAAGGCTTTTGAAATAGGAAACAGAATCTATAATGTCATTGCAAGAGAAACAGAAGTGGATTTATTCCACAGTGAGCGAATTTATATCGTTCTTCATGTTTAACGTCTCTTGTAAAAATTTAATTTGCTCTATATCATTAAAATTATAAGGAGGAACTATTATGAATAGAGAAGAAGTCCAATTACTTGGCTTTGAAATTGTCGCTTATGCTGGTGATGCTCGTTCTAAACTTCTAGAAGCATTAAAAGCTGCTGAAGCTAGCGATTTTGCTAAAGCAGAAGCTCTTGTTGAAGAAGCAGCAAATTGCATTGCGGAAGCTCACAAAGCGCAAACATCTATGCTTGCTCAAGAAGCTGCGGGCGAAGAAATTCCATACAGCATCACAATGATGCACGGACAGGATCACTTGATGACAACCATTTTGTTAAAAGATGTGATTCATCATCTTATTGAATTATACAAAAGGGGAGCTAAATAATGAACAAACTCATTGAGCTTATTGAAAAAGGGAAACCATTCTTTGAGAGGATTTCTCGTAATAAATATTTGCGAGCGATTCGTGATGGTTTCATTGCAGGGATGCCTGTAATCTTATTCTCATCTATCTTCATCCTAATTGCGTATGTGCCAAATGCTTGGGGATTCCACTGGTCTAAAGATATTGAAACACTCTTGATGACTCCATATAACTATTCTATGGGCATCTTGGCCTTCTTCGTTGGTGGTACAACGGCTAAGGCTTTGACTGATTCAATGAACCGCGACCTTCCAGCAACCAACCAAATCAACTTCATTTCTACAATGTTGGCTTCTATGGTTGGATTCTTGCTCATGGCTGCCGAACCCGCTAAAGAAGGTGGATTCTTAACAGCATTCATGGGGACAAAGGGGTTGCTAACAGCCTTTATTGCTGCATTCGTTACTGTTAATGTTTACAAAGTCTGTGTGAAAAACAATGTGACTATCCGCATGCCGGACGAGGTTCCACCAAATATTTCACAAGTATTTAAAGACTTGATTCCATTTACATTGTCAGTTGTACTCTTGTATGCACTTGAATTAGTTGTGAAAGCAAGCCTTCATGTAACAGTTGCTGAATCAATTGGTACTCTTCTTGCTCCACTATTCTCAGCTGCAGACGGATACCTTGGTATTACTATCATCTTTGGTGCTTTTGCCTTCTTCTGGTTTGTAGGTATCCATGGTCCTTCAATCGTAGAACCAGCAATCGCTGCAATTACTTACGCAAATATTGATAACAACTTGCATTTGATTCAAGCTGGACAACATGCCGATAAAGTCATCACATCTGGTACTCAAATGTTTATCGTTACCATGGGTGGTACTGGTGCAACCTTGATTGTTCCATTCCTCTTCATGTGGTTGTGTAAATCAGAGCGTAACCGTGCAATCGGACGTGCATCTGTTGTTCCTACATTCTTCGGTGTAAACGAACCACTCTTGTTCGGTGCTCCAATTGTATTGAACCCAATCTTCTTTGTTCCATTTGTCTTTGCTCCAATTGCACGTGTGGATCTTCAAATTCTTCGTTGATACCTTGGGAATGAACTCATTCTCTGCTAACCTTCCATGGGTAACTCCTGGACCTCTTGGTATTGTTCTTGGTACGAACTTCCAAGTACTTTCATTCATCCTGCTGCGCTATTAGTAGTAGTTGACGTGATCATTTACTATCCATTCGTTAAAGTTTACGATGAACAAATTCTTGAAGAAGAACGTTCAGGTAAATCAAACGATAGCTTGAAAGAAAAAGTTGCTGCAAACTTTAACACTGCTAAAGCAGATGTTATTCTTGAAAAAGCTGGTGTGGAAGGCGAACCAGTTCAAAACAATATCACAAAAGAAACAAACGTATTGGTTCTTTGTGCCGGTGGTGGAACTAGTGGACTTCTTGCCAACGCTTTGAATAAAGCTGCTGAAGAATATGATGTTCCTGTGAAGGCTGCTGCTGGTGGCTACGGTGCTCACCGTGAAATGTTGCCAGAATTTGACCTTGTTATCCTTGCACCTCAAGTAGCTTCAAACTATGAAGATATGAAGGCTGAAACAGATAAACTTGGAATCAAATTGGCTAAGACTGAAGGAGCTCAATACATCAAGTTGACTCGTGATGGTAAAGGCGCTCTTGCATTCGTTCAAGAACAATTTCAATAATAAATAGATTTACTGTTGATTGAAGTGAGATGGAGAAGGATTGATCACTGACTCCTCTCCATCTTGCTTTGTTTCTATTTTATGATTGAGAAGGGGAAATTTATGTCAAAAACATTACCTAAAGATTTTATTTTCGGTGGCGCAACAGCAGCTTATCAGGCAGAAGGTGCTACACATACAGATGGAAAAGGTCCTGTTGCTTGGGACAAATACCTAGCAGATAACTATTGGTATACTGCTGAACCAGCGAGTGATTTCTACCATAAATATCCAGTAGACATACAGTTGGCTGAAGAATATGGCGTAAACGGAATCCGTATTTCTATTGCTTGGTCACGTATTTTCCCAACTGGCTATGGTGAAGTCAATCCAAAAGGGGTAGAATTCTATCATAAGTTATTTGCAGAATGTCATAAACGTCATGTAGAACCGTTTGTAACTCTTCACCACTTTGATACACCTGAAGCTCTTCACTCAAAGGGAGACTTCTTGAATCGTGAAAACATCGAACACTTTGTAGATTATGCTGCCTTCTGTTTTGAAGAGTTCCCAGAAGTCAACTACTGGACAACCTTCAATGAAATTGGCCCAATCGGTGATGGTCAATACTTGGTAGGTAAATTCCCACCAGGTATTCAATATGACCTTGCCAAAGTCTTCCAATCTCACCACAATATGATGGTTTCTCATGCACGTGCTGTGAAATTGTACAAAGGCAAAGGTTATACAGGTGAAATTGGGGTTGTTCACGCCCTTCCAACTAAGTATCCTTTGGATCCTAAAAATCCTGCAGACGTTCGTGCTGCTGAATTGGAAGATATCATCCACAACAAATTTATCTTGGATGCGACTTACCTTGGACACTACTCAGATGCAACCATGGAAGGGGTAAACCACATCTTATCAGTAAATGGTGGTAGCTTGGATCTTCGTGAGGAAGACTTTGCAGTCCTTGAAGCAGCTAAAGATTTGAACGACTTCCTTGGAATTAACTACTACATGAGTGATTGGATGGAAGCCTTTGATGGTGAAACTGAAATCATCCACAACGGTAAAGGTGAAAAAGGAAGCTCTAAATACCAAATCAAAGGTGTTGGACGTCGTGTGGCTCCTGACTATGTCCCTCGGACGGATTGGGACTGGATTATCTACCTCAAGGTTTATATGACCAAATAATGCGTGTCAAGAAAGATTATCCAAACTACAAGAAGATCTACATCACTGAAAATGGACTTGGATACAAAGATGAATTTGTGGACAACACTGTTTACGATGATGGCCGTATTGATTATGTGAAACAACACTTGGAAGTATTGTCTGATGCGATTGCCGATGGTGCAAACGTAAAAGGATACTTCATCTGGTCATTGATGGACGTCTTCTCCTGGTCTAATGGTTATGAAAAACGTTACGGACTCTTCTACGTTGATTTCGATACACAAGAACGTTATCCTAAGAAATCTGCACATTGGTACAAGAAATTAGCTGAAACTCAAGTGATTGAATAACCTCACTTGAACGTATTCTATTTTGTTATCAGATATTCTAGAAAAGGTGGCTCTTTGCCACCCACTACAGTTGACAAAGAGCTGAACTTTGAAGTCGTAGAACTAAAGATGTTTAGAGGCATTGTAGCAATATCGGCTAAGCCTTTAAAAACGGTAGCTCTATGATTGCGGACAGGTTGGCAAAGTGGCAAAGGAAAACTATCTATAATGGCTAGTTTATCAGATGGAAGCATTTCACTCATAGCTTTTCGGATTAATTGGACGAGCCAAATCAATTGTTTTGACCGACGATTGAAATGACCTCTTTCTAGTAGCTGTCCACAAGGAAAGAGGTGGCAGATGCTGTAGAAATGACGCTGTGACGTTATGCCTAGTTCAGCCTGTAACAAGAGCAAGATAAGAATTGATTCATCTGAAACTTTGCTAAACTAACATTACGCCGATGTTTGAAGGAATTTGGACAGTAGTTTTGGTAGAAGTGATGACAAATTTGTGATAATTGCTGTACATTCCATTGTAAATGATGAGATTTAGCAGTATACTGCAAGTGGCTCATTTGGACTAACCTCCTATATGTTTCATAACTTACGCTATTTTGAAATGAACTAGCACCACGAGTAAAAGGTATCCTAGTAGCCTTTATCACTGTTAATGTTTATAAATTCTGTGTGCTTCATGACATCACCATCAAGATGCCAAAAGAAGTACCTGGTACTATTTCTCAAACATTAAAAAAGTTGTTGTGGTTGAAACAGCTTATGCCAATACTCTTGGCAATCTTGACCAAAAGACAAATGCTGTCACAGCAACAGAAGAAGCAGCAGCTGGTTACAAAGCTAGCCAAGATGGTTAGTACGAATTTTTGACAGATTTAGTTGATAAGATTAAAGATGTCAAAAATAACAATGGACTTGGTTTCTTCTATTGGGAACCACTCTGGTATAACGGTAACGTCTCATGGGCTACGCAAGTGGGTATGTCATATCTTGGCATTTCAGATATGACAGGTAACGAATGGGAAAATCAAGCTGTCTTCGATTTCCAAGGAAATGCTTTACGTGGCATCAAAGCCTTTAATTACTCTAATCTAACAAATCTCCTTCAAAACAATAGCTTTGAATGGGACGGTTATACCGAAAGTCCATCATATTGGAATGTTTGGAAAAATGGCCAAATTTCTGGGATTAAGACCGAAGTTTATGATAATACGCGTTATAAACTCAGCTTCTGGTCAGACAAAGCATATGAAAGTTCTATCTATCAAACAGTAGGAAATCTCAGCCCAGGTACTTACAAATTAAGCATCGATGCTATGGGTGGTACAAGTCTTGAAAATGCAGAACTTTATATCAAAAACTACGGTGGCAACGAACAAAAAAATCTCTCTCAAAGATTCAAATACTTGGAAAACCTATACCAGTGACAACATTCAAATCACAAACGGACAGTGTGAAGTTGGCGCTTACGTCAAATCATCTGCCAACAAATGGTTAAACATTGATAACGTCCGACTTGTTAAAGTTGATGAAGAAAAACTCCCCCAAGAACTTAGTTCTGGGGAGATTTCTGTTTTATTTTTTCAGCGCTCTTCGGTAATGGCTTGGGCTTTGTCCGAAATGTTTTTTGAAAGCCTTGCTGAAGGCGAGAGCGTCTGGAAAGCCTACAGCGTTTGCGATTTCTGATATGTGAAAAGTCGTGCTGGTAAGTAAATCAACACTTTTTCCATACGGATTTGGATGAGATAATCCTTGAGAGAATAATCTGTTTCTTCTTTGAAAATCTTGTACAAGTAGGAGCGATTTAGATTGAGCTTTTTTGCAATCTCACTGATTTTTAATGGATTTCCATATTGTGTGTGAATGATTTTTTTAGCTTGCTTGATGTAATTTTGAATCAAAATACTGCTATCAGACATTGCTTTGCTTGGAAATTCTTCTATTAGAAACGCTAGCAATTTGTAAAGTTCAGCAATCAGCTGAAGCTCTGTAATGTCATCGAGTTTTTGATCACGGAATTGTGTTAATTTGACTAGCTGATCGAGGATTTTAGAGTTGAGCGTTGAATGACAAAAATAGTGTTCAAGAAGTTGTGTTTTATTTAAGATGCTTTCAGCTTTTGAGCCACTAAATCCAACCCAAAGATAAGTCCAAGGGTGCTTGCTATCTGCTTGGTAGAAGGTCACTTTTCCTTTTGGCAAAATGAACATATCACCTGTTTTAAGTTCGGTCGTTGTGCCATCAATTTTGAAAGTTCCCTTGCCATCAACAATGAAATGAAGGACGTAGTTATCCCTAACAGTAGGTCCAAAAGAGTAGTTTTTATCACAAATCTCAGCACCATAATGGTCGACGTTCAGGTCAAAATTATTCGTGCCAAATTCGTTGTAGGTATTTAGAACATTCAAAGTATCAACTCCTTTATAAACAACATTACCATATTTGCCCAACATGATACCATTCAAGAGGTAACTAAATGATGGTAAAATTTTAGTAAACAAAGGGAGGAATTATCATGGGAATTCGCATCGAAGGAAATCTTTTTTACATTCAAAGTAAAGAGATGTCAATGATTATAGAAAATAAAGAAGGGGATTTGCTTCTTCGTCATATTGGAGGCAAAATCGCCAAATACCACGGCTCAAACGCTATTTTGGAGAAGGACCACGCTTTTTCAGGAAATCCAACTCCAGATAACCGCACCTTTAGTTATGATACCCAACGCCAAGTTTTTGGCGTTCACGGGTTCGGAGATTTCCGACAACCATCTCTAAAAATAGCACACGCTAATAACGAATTGACACAATTTAAGTTAACATCTAGTGAGATTTTACATGGTGCAAAAGAAGCAACAGGATTACCTAATCCACATTCAACAGAAGATGCCGAAACTTTAGTTTTGACACTTGAAGACAAAGTCGCTTCGCTAGAATTAAAACTTTACTACACTGCTTATGCTGATTGCAGCACTATTTCAACTCATGCTGAGGTTCGAAATTTATCAGATAAAGCAGTTGTTATCAATCGTGCTTTGTCAACCATGCTTGATGTGCCAGCTTCTGATTATGATGTGGTGACATTGCAAGGTGCTTATGCACGTGAAAAAACGGTTCGTCGTCAAAAAGTTGAACAAGGTATTTTCACAGTTGCTTCAAATCGCGGTGCTTCAGGTCATGCTCAGACTCCAGCTGTGATTTTGTGTGATAGGACAGCGACGGAGGATGCTGGCAGTGCCCTTGCTTTGCAACTGCTTTATAGTGGTAATTTTCAAGCTTTTGTTCAAAAAAATCAATTGAATGAAGTTCGCTTAGGGATTGGTATTAATGATGATAACTTTGCTTGGCAATTAGCAGCAGGTGATAGTTTTGAAACGCCAGTGGCTTTGATGACTTATTCGGCAAAAGGTTTGACACACTTGAGCCAAGAAAGTCAATTGTTTGTGCAAAATCATATCATGCCAAAACAATTTGCTCATGTTGAGCGTCCGATTCTTATCAATAATTGGGAAGCGACTTATTTTAATTTCAAAAAAGAAAAATTGCTTGATTTAGCTGACGAAGCAAGCAAACTTGGTATCGAGCTTTTTGTTCTTGATGACGGTTGGTTTGGTAATCGATTGATGATAATCGTGCGCTTGGTGACTGGGTTGTCAACGAAGAAAAACTCGGTGGACCTTTGAATGACTTGATTGCTGAAGTGCATGCCAAAGGTTTGAAATTTGGTTTGTGGTTTGAACCAGAAATGATTTCTGTTGATAGTGACCTTTATCGTGCGCATCCAGATTGGGCTATTCAAGCTGAGGGTCGTGCTCATACTTATTCTCGTAATCAATTAGTACTTAACCTTGCCAACCTGATGTGGTAGCTTATATTAAATTAGCTATCGATGAAATCTTGACAGAAAATGCTATTGATTATGTTAAATGGGATTATAACCGTAACATCACAAATATCGGAAATGGTGATACTTATCTTGCGACCCAAATGCAATCTCATGCTTACATGCTAGGCTTGTATGATTTGGTGTCTTATTTGACAGAAAAGCATAGTAACATTCTCTTTGAATCTTGCTCAGGTGGCGGTGGTCGAAATGACCTTGGTATGATGCGCTATTTCCCACAAGTTTGGCTAGTGATAATACAGATGCCATTTCTCGTTTGCAAATTCAATATGGTTCAAGCTATCTGTACCCAACTATCTCTATGGGTTCCCATGTTTCAGCAAGCCCAAATCACCAAATGGGACGCACAACACCAATTGAAACACGTGGAAATGTTGCTATGATGGGAAATCTTGGCTACGAACTTGATTTGACAAGCCTACCAGAAAGTGACAAAGAAGTGATTGCTACTCAGGTTTCTCACTACAAAGATATTCGTCCAGTTGTCCAATTTGGGAAGCATTATCGTCTTATCAATCCAGAACAAGGCGCAAATGAAGCGGCTGTGCAATTTGTCTATGAAGATAAAGTCGTTGTAACTTACGTTCGCACACTTTCAATGATTGAAACAATTGAAACGACGCTCAAACTGAAAGGTTTAGAGGAAGCAGATACCTATCGCTTACAAGAAACAGGACAAGTTTTCTCCGGGGCTGAACTCATGTATGCAGGTTTGACCGTAACTCTCCCACAAGGTGACTATCTCAGCAAACAATACTATTTTGTGAAACAATAAGGAGGTTTTCAATGAAATGGCGTAAACAATTGATAGCTGCTGGCATAGTAGCTTTAGCTACCGCTGCTGGTTTAATATTGACGGCGTGTTCAAAAGAGGATGACACATCGGCTGCTGGCAAGGTAACTATTGAATATTTCAATCAAAAGAGAGAAATGGCGGATACGTTAAAAGAAATCATTAAGGATTTTGAAGCAGAAATCCTAACATCCACGTTAAAATGACAAATGTTCCAGGTCCTGGAACAGTTCTAAAAACACGTATGCTTGCAGGTGACGTCCCAGATGTCATTAACATTTATCCTCAGAATGTGGATTTTAAAGAGTGGGCAAAAGCTGGTTATTTTGAAGATATGACAGGTAAGTCTTATCTTGAGAATATCAAAAATAACTATGCAGAAAACTATGCAGTAAATGGAAAAATTTATAGCGTGCCTTTATCAGCCAATGTTTCAGGAATTTACTTTAATAAAACAAAATTTGACGAATTAGGACTCAAAGTTCCAGAAACTTGGGATGAATTTGCAACTTTGGTAAAACAAATCAAGGCTGACGGTGAAACACCATTTGCGCTTGCTGGTAGTGAAGGTTGGACTTTAAATGGTTATCATCAACTGGCTTACATTAGCGTGACTGGTAGTGGTGATAAGGCAAATGATTACCTTCGTTTTTCTCCCGTTAATTCTATCTCAACTTCTGATAATGAAGTTAAGGAAGTTCTAACTCGTTTGGATTTGCTTGCTGATAAGGGGAACCAGCAAAGTAATTGGGAAGGTGCTTCTTACAACGATTCTGTTGTGGCATTTGCGACTGAAGAAGCCTTGATGATACCAGGTGGTTCATGGGTATTAGCGGCGATTAAACAACAAGATCCTGATTTTGAAATTTCAACATTTGCCTTTCCTGGTGAAAAAACTGGTCAAGAAGCTACAGTTGGAGCGGGAGATTTGGCGCTATCAATTTCATCATCAACAAAGCACAAAAAAGAATGTGAAAAATTTATTTCTTATATGGCGTCAGCTGAGGCTATGCAAAAATATTATGATGTTGATGGTTCGCCAGTGTCTGTAGAGGGTGTGGTTGAAGATGACAATTCTCCACTTGCTCCGCTTTATCAGCTAGCATTTACAGATAAACACTATGTTTGGCTTGGTGAAAATTGGACAAGCGAAGATGATTTCTTTAGTTTGACAGCTAACTATGTTTGAATCAAGATACTGATCAATATGTTAGTGAGTTAAATGCATTCTTCAATCCAATGAAAGCTGAACGTAAATAAATAGGAGGAGAATAGAAATGCGAAAATTTTTTAAATGAAGTATTGGGGACTTAGGACTGGATTTTCTTGAATTTACTTCCTTTTAAATGATTAA
>ENA-OPZM01000831-OPZM01000831.1-human-gut-metagenome-genome-assembly--contig:-NODE-831-length-12359-cov-2.452665_pt1 | contig 12359 bp, 13 predicted proteins | sample MGYA00242478_ERZ504493 | MGnify/ENA primary metagenome ERZ504493 (study PRJEB26092, sample SAMD00036227) | human gut metagenome | host: Homo sapiens | study: EMG produced TPA metagenomics assembly of...
CGTCATGCAGAGTCGTAGCTACATCGATGATGCTCAGACGTACGTAGCTGTACATCGATCGATGCTCAGACGTACGTAGCTGTACATCGATTCGATGCTCAGACGTACGTAGCTGCTTATGTTCAGCTTGCACCTTTCATGTTCTTACCAATCTTAGTTGGAATTTCAGCTGCGAAACGTTTTGGAGCAAATCAATTCTTGGTGCTGCGATTGGTATGATTATGACAACACCAGATCTTGGTGGTTCGACGGAATATTGGAATATTTTTGGTTATCATGTTGCTCAAACGAATTATGCTTATCAAGTTATTCCAGTGTTAGCCGCTGTTTGGTTGTTATCAGTATTAGAGAAATTCTTCCACAAAAAACTACCGTCATCTGTTGACTTTACATTTACGCCATTATTATCAGTAATGATTACTGGTTTCCTAACTTTCACAGTTATTGGTCCTGTAATGTTATTGGTATCTAATGGAATTACAGATGCAATTGTTTGGTTGTATAATACAACTGGATTTATTGGAATGGGTATCTTTGGTGGTACTTATTCACTTATTGTTATGACTGGGCTTCACCAATCTTTCCCAGCGATTGAAACACAACTGCTTTCAGCATGGACAAATGGTGTGGGATATGGTGATTTCATCTTTATAGTTGCTTCTATGGCAAATGTTGCTCAGGGTGCCGCTACATTTGCAATCTGGTTCTTAACTAAAAATTCTAAGACAAAAGGTCTTACTTCATCTGCAGGGGTATCAGCGCTTCTTGGTATCACCGAACCTGCGTTATTTGGGGTTAACTTGAAATATCGTTTCCCATTCTTCTGCGCTTTAATTGGTTCAGGAGTTTCTGCAGCGGTGGCAGGTTTACTTAAGGTAGTTGCTGTCTCACTTGGTTCAGCAGGTTTCCTTGGTTTCCTTTCTATCAATGCAACATCCATTCCATTCTATGTATTGTGTGAATTAATTAGCTTTGCGATTGCTTTTGCAATCACTTACTTCTACGGTAAAACAAAAGCTGCAGGTGTCTTTGAAGCGGAAGCAGCTGCTGAACAAATAGCAGTTGAAACTTCATCCACTAAAGAAGCAGAAGTTGCTGCTGAATCAGCTCAACCTGGTGTGTCTGCTGAAACAATTGTTAGCCCACTCGCTGGTGAAACAGTTCCTCTTACAGCAGTAAATGACCCGGTATTCTCATCAGAAGCTATGGGTAAAGGTATTGCTGTGAAACCAATCGGAAATACAGTTTACTCTCCAGTTGATGGTATAGTCCAAATCGCTTTTGAAACTGGTCATGCTTATGGTCTTAAATCTGACAATGGTGCTGAAGTTCTTATTCATGTTGGTATCGACACAGTATCAATGAATGGTAAAGGATTTGCACAAAAGGTTACTGCTAATCAAAAAGTTAAAAAAGGCGATGTTCTTGGAACATTTGATACTGCAGCTATTGCAGCAGCGGGTCTTGATGATACAACAATGATTATTGTGACAAATACTGCTGACTATTCAGAAGTGACTTCAGTTACAGAAGGTACAATTGAAGAAGGTGCAGATTTACTTAAAGTCAAATAAATATATATGTATATTTTTAGAGGTGGATATTCACCTCTTTTTATATAGAGAGAAGCTTGATTTTACAAGGTTTTAAGCTGTTTTTACTATTGCGTTATCGCTTTCTTTTGTGTATAATATTGAGTATAAAATTAGTAATTGAGGGAGAAAAAATGACTAAATTATACGGTAGTGTAGAAGCGGGCGGAACCAAATTTGTTTGTGCCGTTGGAGATGAAAATTTCCAAGTTGTTGAAAAAGTACAATTTCCAACAACAACCCCTTATGAAATTATTGACAAAACAGTAGCATTCTTTAAACGTTTTGAAGCTGATTTGGCAGGAATTGCTATTGGCTCTTTTGGTCCAATCGATATTGATGAAAATTCAGAAACTTACGGCTATATCACAACCACTCCAAAACCACATTGGCTAATGTTGACTTGGTTGGATTGATTTCAAAACACTTTAAGGTGCCAATGTATTTCACAACAGATGTTAACAGCTCTGCTTATGGTGAAACAATTGTTCGTAAAGGTGTTAAGAGCCTTGTCTATTACACAATTGGTACAGGTATTGGTGCTGGTGCAATTCAAAATGGTGAATTCATCGGTGGTATCGGTCATACAGAAGCTGGTCACGTTTATGTGGCTCCACATCCACAAGACGTTGCGAACAACTATACTGGTTTCTGTCCTTTCCACAAAGGTTGTCTAGAAGGCATGGCAGCAGGACCATCACTAGAAGGCCGTACAGGCATTCGTGGTGAATTGATTGAGTTGAATTCAGAGGTTTGGGACGTTCAAGCTTACTATATCGCACAAGCTGCAGTTCAAGCTACTCTTCTTTACCGTCCACAAGTTATTGTCTTTGGTGGTGGTGTTATGGCTCAAGAACACATGTTGAAACGCGTTCGTGATAAATTCACTGCTTTGTTAAATGGTTACGTACCAGTTCCAGATGTAACAGAATATATTGTGACACCAGGTGTTTCTGAAAATGGTTCTGCTACTCTTGGTAACTTTGCTTTGGCTAAAAAAGTATCTGAACGCTAATTATTAATGTCTAATAAAGCATTGAGATTGAGGGAATCTAAGGAAGCTTTCTTCAATCTTTTTTTATCTGAAATCTTATGAAGTTGATTTAATGTGTTTTCTTGTTGTTGAGGCAAAAAAAGGGTATAATCGTAGCGAGTCAAAACTGTAAAAATAGGAATCATTAAATTAAGACTAGACAAAGCTACTTTTTTTCCTAAAATACGTTTTAATTTTATATTAATCTCGTTCAATTTTGGGAGCAAAGCGAGCATAAAAAACAATACTTTTCTGTTGTAGTGAAAGTGGCTGAATACTGCTTAATTCAGCCACACGGAAGTTTTGAGACAAACCTAGTTATGTCCTCCAACAGTCCATTGGACTGTTGGAGGACATGCCGTCTGCATTACTTATAAGGAGAGTATCAAAAAAAGAATTTTTACTGATTTTGAGCCTGTGAGTTCATTGCTTCAACGGTGAATTCTTGAATTCAAGCGCTTTTTGTGTTAAAATGTGATGATAAGTTTATCGAAAGGAATTGGGATGGCAAATATTCTACGGACTGTTATCGAAAACGATAAAGGTGAATTAAGAAAATTAGAAAAAACTGCAAAGAAAGTTGAGTCATATGCTGACGCTATGGCAGCTTTGTCTGATGAAGAATTGCAAGCAAAAACACCAGAATTTAAACAAAGATATCAAAATGGTGAAACATTAGATCAATTATTACCGGAAGCTTTCGCAGTTGTCCGCGAAGCAGCAAAACGTGTATTAGGACTTTATCCATATCGTGTTCAAATCATGGGTGGTATTGTTATGCACAATGGTGACGTTCCTGAAATGCGTACTGGTGAAGGTAAAACATTGACAGCGACAATGCCTGTTTACCTTAATGCCCTTGCTGGCGAAGGAGTACACGTTATCACAGTTAACGAATACCTCGCAACACGTGACGCTACTGAAATGGGTGAAGTTTACAGCTGGCTTGGATTATCTGTTGGTATTAACTTGGCTGCTAAATCACCATATGAAAAACGTGAAGCATACAATTGTGACGTGACCTATTCAACAAACTCAGAAGTCGGTTTTGACTATCTTCGTGACAACATGGTTGTTCGTCAAGAAGATATGGTACAACGTCCATTAAACTTCGCATTGGTCGATGAAGTTGACTCTGTTTTGATTGATGAAGCAAGAACGCCATTGATTGTTTCAGGTCAAGTAAGTTCAGAAACAAGCCAACTTTATATTCGTGCGGATCGCTTTGTAAAAACACTGACAAGTGTTGATTACGCTATTGATGTACCTACAAAAACAATCGGTTTGACTGATTATGGTATTGATAAAGCAGAAGAATACTTCCACTTGGAAAATCTTTATGATTTAGAAAATGTTGCTCTAACGCACTACATTGATAATGCTCTTCGTGCTAATTACATCATGCTTTTAGATATTGATTATGTGGTTAGTCAAATGGGAGAAATCTTGATTGTTGACCAATTTACAGGTCGTACAATGGAAGGACGCCGTTTCTCTGATGGTTTGCACCAAGCTATTGAAGCCAAAGAGGGCGTGGCTATCCAAGAAGAATCTAAAACAAGTGCTTCAATTACTTACCAAAATATGTTCCGTATGTACAAAAAATTGGCTGGTATGACAGGTACTGCAAAAACAGAAGAGGAAGAATTCCGCGAAGTTTACAATATGCGTGTCATTCCAATCCCAACTAACAAACCTGTGGCACGTATTGACCATTCAGACCTTCTATATCCAACACTCGACTCTAAATTTAGAGCTGTTGTTGCGGATGTCAAGGCTCGTCATGAAAAAGGTCAACCGGTCTTGGTTGGTACTGTTGCGGTGGAAACATCAGACCTTATTTCTAAGAAATTAGTTGAAGCTGGTGTGCCACACGAAGTTTTGAATGCGAAAAACCACTTCAAAGAAGCACAAATTATCATGAATGCTGGTCAACGTGGCGCTGTTACAATTGCGACAAATATGGCTGGTCGTGGTACCGATATTAAACTTGGTGAAGGTGTTCGTGAACTTGGTGGGCTTTGTGTCATTGGTACAGAACGTCATGAAAGCCGTCGTATTGATAATCAACTTCGTGGTCGTTCAGGTCGTCAAGGTGACCCAGGTGAATCACAATTTTACCTTTCACTTGAAGATGATTGATGCGTCGTTTTGGTTCAGACCGCATCAAGGCTTTCCTTGACCGCATGAATCTTGAGGAAGAAGAAGCAGTCATCAAATCTAAAATGTTGACACGCCAAGTTGAATCAGCTCAAAAACGTGTTGAAGGTAATAACTACGATACTCGTAAACAAGTCTTGCAATATGATGACGTGATGCGTGAACAACGTGAAATTATTTATGAAGAACGTCGTGATGTTATCACAGCAGACCGCGACTTAGCTCCTGAAATCAAAGCTATGATTAAACGCACAATCAATCGTGCCGTTGATGCTCACAGTCGTGCAGACCGCGAAGAAGGTATCCGAGCAATCTTGAACTTTGCCAAAGTGAATCTGGTTGCTGAAGATTCAATCAGCTTATCTGATTTAGAAGGTTTGGACTTTGAGGCAATCAAAGAAAATTTGTATGAACGTGCTTTGAAAGTTTACGATACACAAATTGCTAAATTACAAAACCAAGAAGCTGTTATCGAATTCCAAAAAGTTTTGATTTTGATGGTTGTTGATAATAAATGGACTGACCATATCGATGCTCTAGATCAATTGCGTCAATCAGTCGGTTTGCGTGGTTATGCCCAAAATAACCCTGTTGTTGAATACCAAGCTGAAGGTTTCCGTATGTTCCAATCAATGATTGGAGCGATTGAATTTGATGTCACACGTACCATGATGAAAGCTCAAATTCACCAAAAGAACGTGAACATTCATCACAACGTGCAACAACAATGGCAGAAAAGAATATTGCGGCGCAAACTGTTCGTGCTCAAGCAGATAGCGATATTGATTTTTCTAAAGTTAAACGCAATGACTTGTGTCCTTGCGGTTCTGGTAAAAAATTCAAAATTGCCACGGTCGTAAACAATTTTAAAAAGTCGATAGAAAATTCTGAAAAATCAATTGAAAACCCACCTGAAAATGGTATAATAGAAAAAATCTAAAGTTTCTATTCAGGAGAGGAAAATTCATGTCATTTAAAGCAACAAGTAAAAAGATTAATTTCGATTCTCTCAAGGAAGAATCTGCCTTAACAGGTGACGTTTTAGTTAAAAAAGAAGCACGGGATCGTGAGCTAGAAGCTATTATTAAAGGTGAAGATGACCGTGTTCTTTTGGTCATCGGTCCTTGCTCATCTGATAATGAAGAGGCTGTTCTTGAATATGCACACCGTTTGGCGAAACTTCAAGAAGAAGTTAAAGATCGTGTCTTTATGGTTATGCGTGTCTATACAGCAAAACCGCGTACAAATGGTGATGGCTACAAAGGCTTGATGCACCAACCTGATACGTCAGAAGCACCAAGCTTGATTAATGGTATCAAAGCTGTACGTAACCTTCATTATCGTGTTATTTCAGAAACAGGATTGACAACAGCGGATGAAATGCTTTATCCTGAAAATCTTCCGTTGGTTGATGACTTAGTTTCTTATATTGCTATTGGCGCGCGTTCTGTTGAGGATCAACAGCACCGTTTTGTAGCATCAGGCATCAGCGTTCCAACAGGAATGAAAAACCCAACATCAGGTAATTTGAATGTTATGTTCAATGGTATCTATGCTGCACAAAACAAGCAATCTTTCCTATTTAATGGCGAAGAAGTTGAAACATCAGGTAACCCATTAGCGCACGTAATCCTTCGTGGTGCAACTAATGAGTATGGTAAAAATGTACCAAATTATTATTATGACAATGTTATCGATACGATTGAGCAATATGAAAACATGGGCTTAGAAAATCCTTTTATCGTTATTGATACAAATCATGATAATTCAGGTAAACAATATTTAGAACAAGTTCGTATCGTCCGCCAAACATTGATTAACCGCGATTGGAATGAAAAAATTAACAAATATGTTCGTGGTTTCATGATCGAATCTTACTTAGAAGACGGTCGTCAAGATTCGCCAGAAGTATTTGGTAAATCTATCACAGACCCATGTCTTGGTTGGGAAAATACAGCACAACTTGTTCACGAAATTTATGACACATTAGGTAAATAATATATGGGAATACATCAAAAAAGTGCAAAAATTGATATTGCACAAGTAAAAGAACTTTCAAAATTAGAAGGTGATTTTCTTGCTAAGAAAGCTGCGCGTGATGCAGAATTGGCAAAAATCATCACAGGTGAGGACAATCGTATCCTTTTGGTTATCGGTCCTTGTTCATCTGATAATGAAGAGGCTGTTCTTGAATACGCTAACCGCTTAGCGAAACTTCAAGAGGAAGTTAAAGACAAAATCTTTATCGTTATGCGTGTTTATACAGCAAAACCACGTACAAATGGTGATGGTTACAAAGGATTGATGCATCAACCTGATACCTCAAAATTGCCTGACCTTATCAATGGTATTGCTGCGGTTCGTCATCTTCATTATCGTGTTATCACGGAAACTGGCTTAACAACAGCGGATGAGATGCTTTACCCAGCAAATCTTCCATTGGTAGATGATTTGGTTTCTTATCATGCTATTGGTGCACGTTCTGTTGAGGATCAAGAACATCGTTTTTGTGGCATCAGGTATTGATGTTCCGACAGGTATGAAAAATCCGACTTCAGGTAACTTGAACGTTATGTTTAACGGTATCTATGCCGCACAAAATAAACAAAACTTTATTTATCACAGCGCTGAAGTTGATACTGACGGAAATCCATTGGCACACGCGATTCTTCGTGGAGCAACGAATGAACACGGCGAAAATGAACCGAATTATTATTATGATGATTTGTTGAAAGCTATTGATCTTTATGAGAAAATGAGCTTAGAAAATCCATTTATTGTTGTTGATACAAATCATGATAATTCAGGGAAAAATTATCTTGAACAAATTCGTATCGTTCGTCAAACATTGATTAATCGTGATTGGAATGATAAGATCAATAAGTACGTTCGTGGTTTCATGATTGAATCTTACTTAGAAGATGGTCGTCAAGACGCACCAGAAGTATTTGGTAAATCTATTACAGATCCATGCCTTGGCTGGGAAAAACAGAACAACTTATTCGTGAAATTCATGCCACACTAAGTCGTGATTCGTTTGAAGAATTGCTATTCTAATAATTGAATAACCTATGGGGCTGGGGAATTTCTCAGCTCCTTAGTTTTGGAAATCATTAAGTGATTAAGCTGATAAAACGTTTGAATTGGTAAAAAAATCGTTTTTCATAAAGGAGACGTATGATTATTGGTCACGGCATTGATTTGCAGGAAATTGATGCAATCAAGCGAGCCTATGAGAAAAATAACAGATTTGCTAAGCGAGTGTTGACAGACAAAGAGTTCCAATGCTTTTCAGAGCAAAAAAGTACGAAACGGCAGATGGAGTTTTTGGCGGGACGCTGGGCGGCAAAAGAAGCTTTTGCAAAGGCAATGGGGACTGGAATTGGAACACTTGGTTTTAAGGATATTGAAATTTTAAATAACCAATTAGGTGCGCCTGTGATTACCCAGTCACCTTTCTCAGGGAAGTGCTTTATTTCACTTTCTCATACAGGAAACCTTGTTCAAGCCAGTGTTATTTTGGAAGATAATACCTGAACAATGAAATTGAAACAAAAACATTCAAAAAAATTTTCTAGCTTTGGAGGAGATAAAATGATTTCAAGTTTACACAGACCAACAAAGGCAGTCATTGATTTAGATGTCATTTGTCAAAATATTGATGCGGTTAAAGCCAATATACCACAAGATAAAAAAGCTTTTGCAGTTGTTAAAGCTAATGCTTATGGGCATGGTGCCACAAATGTAGCGCACGCTATTCATCATCTTGTGGATGGATTCTGTGTGTCAAATATTGATGAAGCTTTGGAATTACGTGAAGCAGGTATTGAGGAAACAATCCTTATTTTAGGTGTTATTATGCCTGATGAGGTGGCTTTGGCGCGTGATTACCATGTTACTTTGACGGTTGCTAGTCAAGAATGGCTTGATTTGGCAAATGAACAAGGTATTAGCTTAGCTGGTTTGGACGTTCACTTGAAAGTGGATTCTGGTATGGGGCGAATCGGTGTGCGCAGTCTTGATGAAGCAGAAAATGTGATTGCGAATTTGAAAAAGCTGGCGCTAACGTTGCAGGTATCTTTACGCATTTTGCAACAGCAGACGAAGCTGACGATACGAAATTCAATGAACAGTTGGAATTCTTTACGAATTTGGTTGACAATTTAAGTGACAAGCCTGCCGTTGTTCATGCTAGCAATTCAGCAACAAGTATTTGGCATAGTGAAACCATTTTTAACCTTGTTCGACTTGGGATTGTTATGTATGGATTGAATCCAAGTGGAACAGAGCTTGACTTGCCTTATCCGCTAAAGCCAGCGCTTAGCTGGAATCATCATTGGTTCATGTTAAGACGATTCCTGCTGGGGCAACGGTTGGCTACGGTGCTACCTATACTGCTCAAAAAGAGGAATATATCGCGACTGTTCCAATCGGTTACGCAGACGGTTGGACACGTGATTTACAAGGTTTCTCAGTGCTTGTGAATGGCGAATTTTGTGAAATTGTTGGACGCGTGTCAATGGATCAAATTACCATTCGCTTGCCAGAAAAACTTCCAATCGGAACGAAAGTTACTTTGATTGGTCAAGAGAGCGATAAGGTTATTTCAGCGACAGATTTGGCTCAAAAACGTGGCACAATTAATTACGAAGTTCTTTGTCTATTGAGTGACCGTATTCCACGTGTTTATTCAAAATAAATGATAAAAAGATTCTAACTTGCTGTAAGAAACTTGCGGCGATTTAGAATCTATTTTTTGTTATAATAGTAGCAAAGTGAGGTCATATGAATTTACAATCATCAATTGTGGAATTAAAAGGAATAGGGGCTAAGTCGGCGGAAAAATTTTATAAGTTAGATATTTATACCATTGAAGATTTACTGCTGTACTATCCTTTTCGATATGAAGATTTTAAGAGCAAGCGTGTTTCAGAGCTTGCTGATGGGGAAAAAGCTGTCATTACGGGAACGGTTGTGACACCTGCAAATGTGCAATATTATGGTTATAAGCGTAATCGTTTGTCGTTTAAAATCAAGCAGGGCGAAGCGGTTATTGCGATTTCTTTTTTTAACCAGCCTTATTTAGCTGATAAAGTCGAGATTGGCAGCGATATCGCGATTTTTGGAAAATGGGATGCCCTAAAATCAGCGGTGACTGGTATGAAAATTTTAGCGCAAGTTGAAGATGATATGCAGCCAGTTTACCGTGTTGCTCAAGGTATTTCACAAAATGCACTAGTCAAAGCTATCAAATCAGCTTTTGAAATTGGTGCTCAGAATTGGTTGCCTGAAAATTTACCGCAGGTGCTTTTGGACAAGTATCGTTTGTTAGGGCGTGCTCAAGCAACGGCTGCTATGCACTTTCCGAAGATTTAGCAGAGTATAAACAAGCACTTCGTCGGATAAAATTTGAAGAACTGTTCTATTTTCAAATGAATTTGCAAGCTTTAAAGGCAGACAATAAATCAGAAGCTAATGGTTTGGCGATTGCTTATGATGAGCAAAAAGTTGCTGATAAGATTGCAGCTCTGCCATTTACCTTGACGGGTGGTCAAAGGCGGAGTCTTGATGATATTTTGGCGGATATGCGTTCTGGTGGTCATATGAATCGTCTCTTGCAAGGGGACGTTGGTTCTGGTAAGACGGTTGTGGCTAGTCTTGCCATGTATGCTACTTATACGGCAGGTTTTCAATCAGCTTTGATGGTGCCAACGGAAATTTTGGCGGAGCAGCATTTTGAAAGTTTGACCCAGCTTTTTCCAGATTTGTCCATTGCAATTTTAACATCAGGGATGAAACAGCAGCCAAACAAGCGCACTTTCGGCGATTGCGGATGGTTCGGTAGATATGATTGTTGGTACGCATGCGCTGATTCAAGATGCGGTAACTTACCACCGCTTGGGGCTTGTCATTACTGATGAACAACACCGTTTTGGTGTCAATCAACGTCGTGTTTTCCGTGAAAAGGGCGAAAATCCAGATGTGCTCATGATGACTGCAACACCAATTCCACGGACACTTGCTATTACGGCATTTGGTGAAATGGACGTTTCGATTATTGATGAATTGCCTGCAGGACGCAAACCGATTATCACGCGTTGGGTTAAACATGAACAGTTGGAAGTTGTGCTTGATTGGGTCAAAGAAGAATTGCAAAAAGGGGCACAAGCCTATGTGATTTCACCTTTAATTGAAGAATCTGAATCACTTGATTTGAAAAATGCTGTTGCCTTGCACGAGGAATTGTCAGCCTATTTTGCGGATAGTGCAACCGTAGCGCTCATGCATGGTCGCATGAAAAATGACGAAAAAGAAGCTATCATGCAAGATTTCAAGGCACAAAAAAGTCAGGTTTTGGTATCGACAACCGTCATTGAAGTTGGTGTTAATGTCCCAAATGCGACCATTATGATTATTATGGATGCTGACCGATTTGGGCTTAGCCAGTTGCATCAGCTTCGTGGACGAGTTGGGCGTGGAGATAAACAATCTTATGCTATTTTAGTCGCCAATCCCAAAACACAAACAGGAAAAGAGCGCATGAAAATCATGACAGAAACAACGGATGGTTTTGTTTTAGCAGAAGCCGACCTTAAAATGCGTGGTTCAGGTGAGATTTTCGGCACACGCCAATCAGGAATTCCAGAATTCCAAGTGGCAGATATTGTCGAAGATTACAATATTCTCGAGGAAGCTAGACGCGTTGCAAGTCAGATCGTTTCCAAAAAAAGATTGGCAAAACAATCCACAATGGCAAATTGTTAGCCAAAATCTCAAAGACAAAGGAACTTTTGATTAAGGTTTATGAAAGTTTTCTGCAAGGATAGGTTAAGCTTTGCTTCTTATAATGGCCCTATCAAATGAAACGAGAGGTAAAGCTTATGACAGTAAAAGTAACCTACAAAAAGTATTTTGCCAAAAAAAAAATTCATGTGAAACCAGCTTACGGAAAGTAAGCTGAAAAAAGAGTACTCTTTTTGATAAATCGCTATGGCAGTAGGGTAAAATCCCATGATAAGACACATAAGACCATAGAAAATATCGAGCTCAGCTGATGATGGCTGGGCTTTTTGGGTGCTTTTAAAGTTAATTTTTAGCTCAAAAAGGTAAAATCCTGCCGATGAAGGAGTATATCGACCAGCTGATGGCAAAGATGACTCTGCAGGAGAAAATCGGTCAGCTCAACCTGCCGGTAACGGGAAACATCGTCACCGGACAAGCCAAGAGCAGCGACGTTGCCGGTAAAATCCGCAACGGTGAAGTCGGAGGTCTGTTCAACCTGAAAGGCGTGAAGAACATCCGCGAAGTGCAGAAACTTGCCGTAGAGAACAGCCGCCTGGGCATCCCCTTGCTGTTCGGTATGGACGTGATTCACGGTTACGAAACGGTATTCCCCATCCCTTGGCACTCTCGTGCAGTTGGGACATGGAGCTATAGAGAAATCGGCCGTATCGCCGCCATTGAGTCGAGTGCAGACGGTATCTGCTGGACGTTCAGCCGATGTGGACATCTGCCCGCGATGCCGTTGGGGATCGTTGTATCAGAAGGCAACGGTGAAGACCCCTTCCTGGGTT
>ENA-OPZM01000833-OPZM01000833.1-human-gut-metagenome-genome-assembly--contig:-NODE-833-length-12355-cov-2.512676_pt1 | contig 12355 bp, 18 predicted proteins | sample MGYA00242478_ERZ504493 | MGnify/ENA primary metagenome ERZ504493 (study PRJEB26092, sample SAMD00036227) | human gut metagenome | host: Homo sapiens | study: EMG produced TPA metagenomics assembly of...
CCATTGTGGCATTCTGCTTTTCCATGACGGTTGGCGTGATCTGGGAATTTTTTTGAGTGTACCATGGACCAGCTGTTTTTGCTGGATATGCAAAGGATACCGTGGTCAACACCATTGGCAGCGTGATGCTGGACCCCACCGGCGGTAACCATCCCGGCGTCATCCGCAATATCACGGATGTGATCGTGGTGCAAAGTGACGGCACCCAGACGGCCCTTGGTCTGGGCGGCTACCTGGATATTGGCCTGCTGGATACGATGGAGGACCTTTTCGTCAACTTTATCGGTGCGTTCACGTTCTCGATTATCGGCTATTTCTATGTGCGCAGCCGCGGTAAAAACAAGTTTGCCAAGCGCTTTATCCCCGTGGTGAACGAAGAACCCCAGCCCCAAACGAAAAACACCTCTGCAGAAGACGCACCCGAAACGGAAAAAACGAAAGAATAATCAACAAAACAAGCGCCCTGTTGTGAAAAGCACAGCAGCGCTTGAATTCTTGTACAGAAAACACAAAAATAAACCGCGAACGATTACCAAACGGAACCCTTCGCGGTTTATGGAGCTGGTGGCCGGACTTGAACCGGCGACCTGCTGATTACGAATCAGCTGCTCTACCAACTGAGCCACACCAGCACAACAATAATAGTATACTGGATTTTTGGCACAAGTCAAGGGGAAATGGGGCAAAAGTTGAAAAAATATTCTGGGTGGGATACTTTTGTTCATGACAACCAAAAAGGTTACAATCATCCCTGCGTGGATTTTAACATGCAGGAGGTTAAAATTTTGTGCAACATTCATAGTTTATTTTCGACAAAACTGTGCTATAATTCAAATTGAAAGATTATGGCTATCTGTAATCTTTTACCACAAAAACTGCAAAAACAGGCGTAAAAGCGTGCGGGCTGGCCCGGCGGCTGACGCCTGGCTGCACAGGAGGTACCATATTGGCCGAAAAATCAGTCGAATTAGACAGCATCGAACTGGCCGCCGCCATTTTTGGCAACTGTGACCAGAACGTAAAACTGCTGGAAAATGAGTTCCACGTCACGGCGGTCTGCCGCGGCTCCCTGTTAAAGTTTACCGGTGAGCCAAAAGACGTGGAAGCTGCTGTGCATGCAGTGGACGGCATGGTGACCCTGATGCAGAACCACACCCCGCTGGAGGAACAGACGGTGCGCTACTGCATCAGCCTGGCCCGCGGCGGCGAGGAAAAGCGCCTGCGGGAACTGAACGATGATTTTGTCGCCGTTACCGCCAAAGGCCGCCCCATCCACCCCAAAACGCTGGGCCAGAAAGAGTACCTCTCCGCCATCCGCGCCAACTCCATCACCTTTGGCGTGGGGCCTGCCGGTACAGGCAAAACCTACCTGGCTGTGGCCATGGCGGTCAAGGCGTTCAAGTCAAAAGACGTCAGCCGCATTATTTTGACCCGCCCCGCCGTGGAAGCGGGGGAGAAGCTGGGCTTTCTGCCCGGCGATTTGCAAAATAAGGTGGACCCCTATCTGCGCCCGCTGTATGACGGCCTGTTTGACCTGCTGGGGGCGGAAACCTTCCAGAAGCTGGTGGAAAAGCAGGCCATTGAGGTGGCCCCGCTGGCCTACATGCGCGGCCGCACGCTGGACGATGCCTTTATCATCCTGGATGAAGCCCAGAACACCACCCCCGAACAGATGAAGATGTTCCTGACCCGCATGGGCGTGGGCAGCAAAGTGGTAGTGACGGGCGATGTGACCCAGGTGGACCTGCCGGAAAAGACCCGAAGCGGCCTGGTGGATGCCCTGCATATATTAAAGGGGATTGACGGCATTGCGCAGGTTTACCTGACCGAAAAGGACGTTGTGCGCCACCGCCTGGTACAGCAGATCGTAAAAGCCTATGAGCGTGCCGCCCAGCCGCCCAAGCGGGCCCCGCAGGCCAAGCCGGAAACGGCAAATGCGTAACGGATAGAGTATAAAAATAAAAATGATTTATAAACGGTGCCCAACGGCACCGAACAAAAGCACAGTCAGGAGGCAGATTTCCTATGTCTAACAAAGTATTGATCACCAATGAGCAGAACGCGGTCAAAGTTCCTTCGGGGCTTCGCATCCTAATCCGCCGCAGCTGCAATGCGGTGCTGGAATACGAAAAGTTTGACGGCCCGGCAGAGATCAGCGTGACCTTTGTGGATAACGCCCGCATCCACGAGCTGAACAAGCAGTACCGGGATAAGGATTCCCCACCGATGTGCTCAGCTTCCCCATGGCAGAAAACGGGGAGTATGATATCGACGAGGACAACGGCTGCAAGATTCTGGGCGATATCGTGATTTCTATGGAGCGCGCCATGGAACAGGCCGAACTGTACGGCCACAGCCTGCAGCGCGAAGTTGCCTATCTGACGGTACATTCCATGCTGCACCTGCTGGGCTATGACCATGAATCCAGCGGGCTGGAAGCGGTACGTATGCGCGAAAAAGAGGAAGCTGTTCTGATGCAGCTGGGCCTGCCGCGCACCGTCAGCTACACCAACGACGAAGTGTGAGCTGTACATGAAGCCCAAGAAAAAGAATCGCATGCTGACGGACCTTGCCCGGTTTGGGCACGGCTTTGTTTACGCATGGCACGGCATCTGCGCAGCTGTTTTGGAGGAACGCAACTTCCGCTTCCACCTGTGTGCGGCACTGTATGTATTTGCCGCGGCGCACATGGCGCACATTGACGCCACCGGCGTGGCGCTGCTGGCCATCTGCGTGTTTATGATGCTTGGCATGGAGCTGATGAATTCCGCCGTGGAGCGCGCTGTGGATAAGCCGGATACCACCCACTGGTGGAGCGCCGGTGCCGCAAAAGATATGGGCGGCTGGAGGCGTGCTGGTCACAGCGTTTGGTGCGGTGGTCGTGGGCATCTGCCTGTTTGGCAACGTGGCTGCTCTGAACGCCATCTGGACCAGCGTGACGGCGACGCCGCTCAGCACGGCGCTTTGGGTGCTTTCGCTGGTGCCGGCCTACCTGTTCACCTTCCGCCTTGGCAAGCAGGAACAGGTCAAAACCCCAAAAGAAAATAAAACCGAAGAAAAATAAGGCCCGGCTGCCCAACTGTGCAGTACGGGTGAACCCAACCGGGCCAAATAGCCCGCAGATTGCAGCAGATTGAAAGAGAAGGTACGAATGCAGAAGAACCACAATGAACCTGAAATGCCCTCCAGCGTGTTTGTGGCCCTTGTGGGCCGCCCCAACGTGGGCAAATCCAGCCTGACCAACCACCTGGTTGGCGAAAAAGTTGCCATCGTGACCCAAAAGGCACAAACGACCCGCAACCGTATTACCGGCATTATCACCAAGGGACCGGTACAGTATGTGCTGTTGGATACCCCCGGCATCCATAAGCCGCGCAACCGGCTGGATTCCCGCATGACCCAGACCGCAGCCGCCAGCCTGAAGGATGTGGATGTGACCTTGATGCTATTTGAGCCTACCGGGGAATTTACCGAATCCGAGCTTGGCATGGTGGAAGCCCTGCGCAAAGCAGGTCCGGCGATCGCGGTCATCAACAAGGTGGACCTGCTGAATGATTTTGCTGCGCTGGAAGCCCGCAAAAAGCAGGTGGAAGAGTTCGGTATTTTTGATGCGATCGTCACCGTTTCCGCCAAGGATGGCACCGGCTGTGAAGAATTGTTCCCGCTGCTGAAGCGGTACGCCAACCCCGGCCCGCATTACTTTGACGACGATGCTTTTACCGATATGCCGGAAAAAGAGCTGGTGGCCGAGCTGGTGCGCGAAAAAGCCCTGCTGTTCATGCGGGAAGAAATCCCCCACGGCATTGCCGTTACGGTGGAAAGCTTCAAAGAACGCCCGGACAGCGATTTGATCGACATCAGCGTGGAGATCTGCTGCGAGCGCAAGAGCCATAAGGGCATGATCATTGGCAAGGGCGGCCAGATGCTGAAAAAGATTGCCTCCGCCGCCGCATGGACTGCGAGGAACTGCTGCGCCCGCGTGAACCTGCAATGCTGGGTAAAGGTGCGCGAGGACTGGCGCGATAACGACCGCCTGCTGGATAACCTCGGTTTTGCCAAGCCGTAACAGCGGGGAGACTGCGCGAACCCTGTCCAACCACACGGTTGGACAACTTTTCCACGCATGGATCGGTATGATGGTGGCAAGCTAATCCGTAAAGGGGGCGGGCCATCATGCCAGGAAATGCTGAAACCGACGGAATCCGCGCCGCACAGTGGCAGAAATTTGCTGCCAGCGGCAGTATTTATGACTACCTTGATTACCGCAGCACTGCGCCGCAGGGCATAACCACGGGGGAAAACAATGCAGATCAACACAATGGGGCTTGTCCTGCGTGCGGTCCGGGTGGCGAAGCCGACCAGATCCTGACAGTGCTGACACCGGGTAACGGGGTGCTGTCAGCATCCGCCCGCGGCAGCCTGCGGCTGAAAAACAAGCTGTTCAGTGCCTGCGGGCTTTTCTGTTATTCAGAATTTGCCATTACACTGGGCCGCAAAACCAATTTTATTGACAGCGCCGCTGTCAGCAAGGTGTTCCACGGGTTAAGCAAAACCGTGGAAGGCACCGCCCTGGCAGCCTATCTTTCGGAGCTGACCATCACGCTGGCGCCGGAGCCGCCGGAATCGGCGGACTGCCTGCGCCTGCTGCTGAACACCCTGTACATGACCGCTGAGCAAAAACGCCCGCTGCGCCAGCTGAAAGCCATTTATGAAATGCGCACCATGACCCAGGCGGGATACATGCCGGGGGTGCTGGCCTGCGATGTGTGCGCCCGGTATGACGGCTGTGATTTTTACCTGGATCCGGTAGCGGGCCGTCTGCTGTGCGCCGACTGCGCCGCCAAAGAGCACCGCGCCCCCAACCTGGACCCCGGTGCACTGTATGCGCTGCGGCATATCTGTTTAGCAGAGGATGCCAAACTGTTCAACTTTACCCTGACAGACCAAAGCCAGCGCCGCCTGGGCCGTGTGTGTGAACAGTACGTGGCGGCTCACCTGGACTATCAGCCCAAAAGCCTTGAATTTTTGCACGGTGTGCTGGAATAACCGTGCACGATAGATGATACGATAAAACAAGATTTTTGACCCATCTGACCCAACAGGAGTAACCAATTTATCTATGGACGTTTCCTACCGTACAACCCTGGAACTGGATAAAATTATTGCCCGTGCGGTGCAGCTGTGCACCTGTGCGGAAACCAAAGAGATGATGTGCGCCATTGAGCCGTTTGCCACAACGGAGGAGGAGCGCTACGCCCTGGCCCAGACCAACGCCATCAACGCCCTGCTGCTGAAAAACGGCAGCCCGCGCTTTGGCGCTGTGCATGAAGTGCGCCGCGTGGTGGCCCATGCGGCCAAGGGCGGCATTCTTTCGATGGGCGAGCTGCTGGAAATTGCTGCAGCGCTGCGCAATTTTTCCGGCCTGGCCCAGTGGTACGGCCTGACCGACCACGATATGCTGCCCACCGATGACCTGTTCTTTGCCCTGCTCCTCAGCCGGTGCTGGAAAAGCAGATCGGCGAGTGCATCATTTCGCCGGAAGAAATGGCCGATACCGCCTCCGTCACCCTGCGCGACCTGCGCCGCAAGATCCGCGCGACGGAGGACAGCATCCGCACCAAGCTGGATGCCATCATCAAAAACTCTACCACCAACAAATTTTTGCAGGATGCTGTGGTTTCCATCCGCAACGGCCGCTATGTTGTGCCGGTTCGTGCCGAGTACCGCGGCGAAGTCGGCGGCGTCATCCACGATGTTTCCTCCACTGGCTCCACCGTGTTTGTGGAGCCCACCGCTGTGGTGGAAGCCAACGCCCGCATTATGCAGCTGCACGCCCAAGAGCAGGAGGAAATCACCCGCATTCTGACGGCGTTCTCCGGCCAGGTGGCATCGCTGGAGCCGCAGTTCAGTTACAGCTATGACGCTATGCTGCAAATTGACCTGCTGCTGGCCAAAGCCCGTCTTGCGGTGGAGCAGAACGCCTTTATGCCGCAGGTGAACGATAGCTGCCGCTTTGCACTGAAAAAAGCCCGCCACCCGCTGATCGACAAGAAAAAGGTCGTGCCCGTGGATATTGCCCTGGGCGAAAAATATGATACCCTTGTCATCACCGGCCCCAACACCGGCGGCAAAACCGTCAGCATCAAAACGGCCGGCCTGCTGAACGCGATGGCCCAGCACGGTTTCTTGATCCCGGCGCACGAAAGCAGTACCGTCTGCCATTTTGATGAATACCTGGTGGATATCGGCGATGAACAGAGCATTGAACAGAGCCTGTCCACCTTCTCCGGCCATATGAAGCGGATCACCGGCATTCTGGAGCTGGCCGGCCCCGATACCCTGACCCTGATCGACGAACTTGGTGCCGGTACCGACCCGGCAGAGGCGCGGCGCTGGCCGTCAGCATTCTGGAAAGGCTGCGTAAGCAGGGCACCCTGCTGATGGCCACCACCCACTACGCCGAGCTAAAAATTTACGCGCTGGAAACTCCTGGCGTGGTGAACGCCAGCTGTGAGTTTGATGTGGAAAGCCTGGCCCCCACCTACAAGCTCAGCGTGGGCGTGCCCGGTAAGTCCAACGCATTCCTCATCAGTGCCAAGCTGGGCATTCCGGAAAGCGTCATCAATGCCGCCCGTAATCATATGTCCAACGATGATAAGCCGGCTGGACAGCGTTCTGGCCCAGCTGGATGATTTGAAGCTGCAGCTGAAGCCGCTGAGGACGAAGCCGAAAAGGCCCGCTATGAAGCAGAGCATGCCCTGGAAAGCGCCGAGAAAAAGCGTGATGCCTGATCAAACAGGGCGAGGAAGAGCTGGAAGCCACCCGCCGCAAAGCCCATGAGCTGATGCAGGATGTGCAGAACCAGGCATATGCCTGACGGACGAGCTGCGCCGCATCCAGAAAGATGAAAAGACCAACGCCGCCGCCCGTGCTGTGCGCGCCCGCGAAATTGCCCGCAAGGATACAGAGCAGCTGCTGAACCGTACCGAGAAAAAGCAGCCCAAGCGCCAGTTTGTACCGCTGAAAGAGGTCAAGCCCGGCCAGGAGGTCGTGATCGCGGAGCTGGACCAGCACGCCGTGGTGCTTTCCCGCCCGGACAAAAACGGCATGGTGGAAGTGCGCGCCGGTATTTTGAAAACTAAGGTCCCCCTGACCGGCCTGTGCGCCCCTGATAAGATGGATAAGCGCACCCAAAAGCAGGAACCGCCGCGCACCCGCACCCGCGTGGAGCTGAACCATGACCGCAAGTCCAGCATGGAGCTGAACCTGCTGGGCTACACCGTGAGGAAGCCCTGGCCGAAGTGGACCGCTTCTTGGACCACGCCATGCTCAGCAACCAGAACACCGTGTATATCATCCACGGCAACGGCACCGGCGCGCTGCGCAACGCCATCCAAAAGCACCTGCGCACCCACCGCGGGGTTAAATCCTTCCGCCTTGGCCGCTATGGTGAGGGCGAGAGCGGCGTGACCGTTGTGGAACTGAAATAACGGCGGATTTGCTTCAAAATTGAACAAAAGCGGGTGCGCTGTGAAATAATCTAGTACATTTTCCCGCATTTATCTATAGCACACGCCGCCCGCGCGTGCTATTCTATTATTAAGGTATATCTGAAAACAAAGAAAATGACGGATATTTCGCAAACACAAGCAGGGGTTAAGGCTTTTTAACGCAAAATCCCGCTGTGTTTGTAGAAACAGACTGCATTTTCGACTTTTCAGATACACCCTAGGGGAATGCCCCAGGGGCAGCGCTGTACCGCTGCCTGCATACACTGTAACGGCCGCGCTGTTCCGCGGCTGCGAAAGAGGGATACCATGAAACCTGATTTGGAAAGCTCCCGCAGCTTTGCCATGACGCTGGCCCACCGCGCAGTGCGCGATGTGCGGCGCGATGGCTTCCGCCAGCTGCGTAACTATGTGGATATGTGCGCCCTTTTGGCGCAGCGTCCGGACTTAAAGCGCTTTTTTGACCATGCGCAGACCGTCTTGCAGCGCACCGACAGCTGTATTATAAATTGATCAACAACCTTGTGGCACAGGTCAACGAGGATGCCATCTGCACCGCAGGCATCAACCTTGGGTTTGATGCCATCATCAGCTGTGCTTCCAACAACCGCAAGCAGAACGGTGAGACCCGTTCCTGGCTGAATGTGGGCTTTTGCAGCGCCCCGGAGCTGGACGATGCCATTATTCAGGCAGAGGCCGGTTCCAGCTATGCCTGGGTGCTGTATGCGGACGAGGACCTTACCCCGAAAACGGTCGCCATGCTGCAAAGCCATACCCACAGCGTGTTCTTTGTTCTGTTTGATGCCCAGAAATTTAATGAAGCAACCATGGAACGCGTTGCCGGGTGCAATAACGTGATCACACTGCTGTGCCTGCATGAGCCGGAAATTACCACCGAAGCCTGCCGCGCAGCCAACGCCATGCGCAGCAAACAGATGTTCTATGGCTTTTTGGTGGAAATGGGGCGGGCAGATGCCGCCCAGGCCGTGAATACCGACTGGCTGGATGTGCTGGCCCAGTATGGCCTGTTCTGCGTTTATACCCGCAAGCCGGATATGGATCAGCAAACCGCGGATGCTATGTACCGCCAAATCGTCCACAGCCGCATTGGCAGCGTTGCGGTCCCCGTCCTGTTGCTGGATTGGGAACATGATGTAAAATACCTGAACCGCATGATCACCCCCAAAACGGAACTGGGCCAGTGCATCCCGGAGGGGAAAACTTTCCCGCTGAATTTTGACTGAACTGTAGAATAAATAAAACCGGCAGCTTTCCCGCTGAAATTAAAGGGGAAACTGCGGTTTTCGTTTATTGTTTATGGAAAATAAGGGACTGAATGTACCCTGGAAGCGCTGCTTATAATACCAAAGCGCTGGGGTCAATGCCATAGCCCAGCAGAACCGCCAGATTGCAGCTGCACAGCGTGCGCAGGCCGTGGTCCAGGTCAGCTTGGTTCAGCGGCGGCATGCCATTGCGTACCCAGGGCAGCAAAAGGCCCATCATGGCGCCCGATAAAAAAGTTGCCGGTAAACTGGCAGTCGCGCTCGGTTGCGCTGGGCACCAGCGAGAGTAGCCGCTGGCCAAACATCTCGCTTAAGTAATGGAACACATATTCCTGCAAACAGTTCTGCCCGGTGTAAGCCAGCGCGTTTACATAAAAGGTCTTGTTCTGCAAAAGGTATTCTTCCAGATCCGTCAGCAGGGTGGACCAGCTGGCGTAATGGCCGCGCGTTACCAAAAACTGCGTTGCACCACTTTGGAAATACCAGTTCACCAGGTCGAATTTATCCTCAAAATGGTAATAAAAGGTGTTGCGCCCAACCCCGGCATGCTCCACAATATCGTTTACCGAAATTTTTTCCAGCGGGGTGGTAACCATCAGTTCCGTCAGGCTCTGCGCCAGCAATTCCTTGGTTTTGTTGGTACGGGACATCCCTTTTCTCCTTTTCCATGCAGCAAATAGATAAAAACTCATATCATGCTTATCAAATATTATAGCACACAGGCGAAAAAAATTCTACCATCCAAACCCAAAAGCGCGCAAAAAGCGCGCAAATGCAGCGGAATTTGCCAGCTTTTGGCTGCGCTGCGGCCCGCTTTTTTGCACATACTGTGTAGGGAAGGGGATGAAACCATGCCAACCAATGGCTTACGATATCTGCGCCGTGTGGCGGCCCTGCTGGCGGCTGGCGGCGTTCTGGCGGCGGGGCTGCTGTTTGCCCTGCGGGCAGAACTGCCGGATACCTTTGTGCTGGAGCAGGGGCAGCCGCTGGCGGTAGAAAGCATGCCGTTCCTGCAAGCCGCCCCCGCCGTTCCTACGGGCAGCGCTGCCCCGCGGGTGTAACGGCTGCGGATAAAAGCGCGAATGTAACCCTGACCCTGCTGGGCCTGCCGGTCAAAACCGTGCGCACGGTGCAGCAGCAGCGGCGAACCGTCCAGCTGGGCGGCACCCCCTTTGGGGTCAAGATGTTCACGGATGGGGCGCTGGTCGTTGCGTTCAGCGATATCTATACCGTCCATGGCAGCGAGAACCCGGCCAAAGAAGCGGGCCTGCGCCTGGGCGACCTGATCACCCAGCAAACGGCATCCCGGTGCGCACCAATGAGGAACTGACCGACGCCATTGCCGCCGCGGCGGGCGGCAGCGTGGAACTACGCTACCTGCGCGGGCAAAACCAGATGACCTGCACCCTTACCCCGGTCAGAGAGCGCGGCACCGATGCCCCGCGGGCGGGCATCTGGGTGCGGGATTCTTCGGCGGGCATTGGCACATTGACCTTTGCGGATACCGAACACGGGACGTTTGCCGGGCTGGGGCACGCGGTTTCGGACAGTGATACCGGCACGGATTTAACGTTGCTGACCGGGGAAGCCGTTTCCGTCACCATTACCGGCTGCCGCCGCGGCAGTGCGGGCAGCCCGGGGGAGCTGCAGGGCGAATTTGGCGGTCAGCAGCCTTTGGCGACATCAAAGCCAATACTTCGACCGGTGTGTACGGCGTTTTGACAAATTCCGCGCAGGCAGGGGAGAACATCCCCGTTGCCAATCTTCAGGAAGTGTACCCCGGCGAAGCAGAGATCGTAACCACGATATCCGGCCAGACGGCACAGCGCTTTGCTGTCCGCATTGAGCGGGTCAACATGACAGCTTCGGACCCCAACCGCAACCTGCTGCTGCGCATTACTGACCCGGAACTTTTGCGGGCAACGGGCGGCATTGTGCAGGGCATGAGTGGTAGCCCCATTGTACAGGACGGCTGCCTGGTCGCGCGGTGACCCATGTGCTGGTCAACGACCCAACGCGGCTATGGCATCTTTGCTGCAACCATGCTGAAACGTGCCGATGCCGTGCAGGGAAGGTAATTTCCTGGGAAAAAGTGCGCATCGCACGTTTTTTACGAAAATGGTAAAACCGGAAAAGAAAAGCAAAAAGAAAACCGAACAACATCGCAGCAAGGCAGGGAGAGGACACGAAATGATCCGGAACCTGTCGATAATTACGAATAGGCGGGGATTTTTGAAAGAAAAGAAGTACGATTCTGCTTGCATGACATGGTAAAATATGGTAAAATTCTCAATGTAGAGAGCGGCAGGCAGCCGCAGATCCGAACAACAGCTCCGGGCGCCGCAAAAACCGCCGTCCACTGGGCTGAACATGCAAGGGGAGGAATTTTTGGATGGATAAGATCAAGTTTTTGATGACCGATACCGGCGCGCAGACCACGCAGCTTTGCCGCCAGGCACTGGAAGCCAAGGGAATTGATGTGACTGTATGCGAGAAAAACGGTTCGCAGGCGCTCAAATCCCTGCTGGAAGAGCACCCGCAGGCCGTTCTGCTGGATGCGTTTATGCCGGATCTGGACGCCATCACGGTCAAACAGCGCTATGAAACCCAGGATACCCGCGGCGGCCACACAACGTTCTTTGTGACCGGTGCATTCCAGAGTGAGGAAGTGGAGCAGGATTTGCTGGATAACGGTTTCTCGTTCTTTTTCGTTAAGCCGTTTGATGAAAACGTTCTGGTCAGCCGCGTACTGAAAGCCGCCGGTTCCACCAGCCGCCCGCAGCCGGTATCGCAGGATTGTGATGAGCTGACGGTGACAGAAATTCTGCATCAGGTCGGCGTACCGGCGCACATCAAGGGCTATCAGTTCCTGCGCGACGCCATTCTGCTGGCCGTGAGCGACCATGACTATATCAACGCTGTAACCAAGCGCCTTTACCCGGAAATCGCCAAGCGCAATGCCACCACGCTTCCCGCGTGGAGCGCGCCATCCGCCACGCTATTGAAGTCGCCTGGGACCGCGGCGATGTGGATACCTGAACAGCTACTTTGGCTATACCATCCACAACCTGAGAGGAAAACCCACGAACAGCGAGTTCATCGCAATGATCAGCGATAAGATCCGCCTGGATAAAAAGCAGCGCAGGCGTGAGGCAAAACGACATTCTGTGGTTGAAAAACTGGCTGATTTGAGCACTGCGCTTACGCCTATAAATCCCGCCCTTTATTGCGGTGAAATTATAAAAACACACGTTTGACCCAATAAATAATCTATGGTAATACCACACAATTCCCGCCTTACGGCTTAAGCACCGCTTCGGCGGCTGCGGCACGGCATCTGCGTTGCCAAAATGCTCGATAATACATCCAGTATTATCTGCGCTTTTGGCTTAGCAGCTGCCGCACCTCGCTCGCCGTATCGGCACTTAGAATTATGCGGTATTGCCCTATGTTCAAAACGATAAACTTCCTGCATTTGGTTGGCCCCCAATCTGTGCAGGAAGTTTTTTTGCCCAAAAAAGTTCCTCTGTAAGCAGAAAACAGCGGAAAATAAAAACGAGCAAA
>ENA-OPZM01000835-OPZM01000835.1-human-gut-metagenome-genome-assembly--contig:-NODE-835-length-12352-cov-1.822986_pt1 | contig 12352 bp, 17 predicted proteins | sample MGYA00242478_ERZ504493 | MGnify/ENA primary metagenome ERZ504493 (study PRJEB26092, sample SAMD00036227) | human gut metagenome | host: Homo sapiens | study: EMG produced TPA metagenomics assembly of...
GAGATCAATGATACCCCTGTTGTCTATCACTGGAAATATCGACTTGATGAAATCAATCCGAATGAAGAAGCACAGGTTGAAACATTGTCTCTTGAAAAGTCGAGTTAATTAGTGACAACTATACTAGTGATAACGCCTGCACAGTTTCAAACTGGGCCTGAACATTTTTGATACCTCGACGCACAGAAATACAATTTCTAAAATTTGCAACCCCAAATATTTCATCCATGATACATTTGAGATTTGCATATTCAAAAACATCAATACTTACAAAAATAAATCCATCTTCTGCCAAAAGCCGTTGCAACAGCTTCAGGCGGGGATACATCATGCACAACCATTTATCATGCCGAGAAAGATCCTCGCCTTCTCTGCCCACCACTTCACCCAGCCACTTTTTGATCTTGGGATCATTGACGTTATCGTTATACACCCAGCCTTCATTGCCGGTGTTGTAGGGTGGATCGATGTAGATACACTTCACTTTGCCTTCGTACCGGGGCAGCAAGGCTTTCAGCGCCTCCAGGTTATCACCGTGGATAATCATGTTTTCACTGCCATTATCCTCGGTGTGCTGTCCGGCTTCATCATAGCTGTACTGGCGCTCCAACACCCGATAAGGCACCTCCTGGTGGTGATTTACCACCTTATCTTTTCCAATCCATTCAAGTGTTGGCATGGGAATTATCCTCCTGTCGGTTTGGTGCTTGATTGGCTGCGTTAGTATTTATCATTTGAGCAAACGCACCAGCTACCTTTGCAAGCTCTGTCTGTCCTTTTTGGATGATCTGTTGCTGATCCATTGCCTCCATCATCCCTTTCGGAACATACGGATTCTGAATGGTTTCCCATGTGATTTTATCCTTATATCCAAGAGAAATAGCCATTTTCTCAAGTAATTTATCTTGTGCTTGCTGCATTTGCTTTAACTGTATTTCATCTGGGTCCTTGACACAAAGTGCATGATAGTATTCACTCCAAGCCTGTCGAACATTTTTATCATCCGAAAAAACAATATCAATAATGTTCATGGCTCGTGTACTTTCTACAGACCATCCTACTCGATTTATCATCAACGTCTTAAATATATCCATTTTATCTTTCCGTCTTTGAGCCCGCTCTTGAAGATATTGGCCAACAAATACAGCAACCACAGGAATAAGCAATACCGCGATTAAGTTTAGAATTGTCATGATTATTTCAAATATAGTCATTGCGTTTTTCTCCCTTTCTTTTCCTCTTGACATTTCGGGAAAATATCCACAACATCTCCAATATTGACTCCGAGTACGCCGCAAATTTTCCCCAGCGTTTCCAATGTCACTTCTTCATCTCGGTTCAGTTTTGTCATGGTGTTGGGGGCGATCCCTGCTGCTCGCCGCAGATCAGCCTTGCTCATTTTTCGGTCAATGAGCAGTTTCCAGATGTTTATTGTAAGAGATGACCATATTGGTGCCCTCCGGTCAGAGAATTCGACTTTTTTATTATATCAGATATTGACGCTTGGGACAATTGGTTTTCGCACCCCCATGCGAAAATAGTCAACCAAGGCCGAGGGTTCTGCAAGGCTTCTTCGTAGGCTCTGTCCAGCCACCGCTGAACAAATACAGGCACAGAAATCTGCCCGCTATACGGGCAAATCTCTGTGCCTGTTTTGCCTGTTCGGGCAGAGGAGCATCCATTGTGTGGGGAACAGGATGGATAGTCACTGCACGGACAGGCGGGGGTGTCCAGAGGGGGCGCAGCCTCTTTTGGCTCTGGGTTTCCAATAGGGGCGAGCAGCATCCCTGTTGGCACACGATTTTCCGTAGGAAAGTCTAGTGTGTTATACCTTTGTGGAGCAGATGGCAGCCGGAATTGTAGCACGCCCCGGAAAGTGTGGCTACAGTTGCGGCGTTCTGGCGGGAAAGGTTGCCCCTTACGGGGCGGCATGAGCGACAGAAAAAGGATGGCAGGCGGTGCGAATATGCACTGTCTGCCATCCTTGTCATCTGCGGAACAAAGGTATATCAAAGCCCCGTCAGCAGCTGCTTACCATCGTATCAGAACCACCACGGCAGCTTCCCGCGCAGACTGTCCATCGCCTCGCCCTCAACCTTCTTCGTCCGGCTCTCGCTGAGATGGAAATGGAGCGCCGCGCCGATCAGCGGGTGCTCAATACCATCGGTAAATCCATAGCGATACAGCAGATAAGTCTGCTCTCTGGCAGTCAGCTTGTCCATCGCCGCATACAATTCCATTAGCTGTTCTTTTTGGATATAGATTTGCTCTGGCGTTTGAGTGTAAGGGTCGGCTATGGCTTCGATTCGCAGCATCCGTTCATCATCTGAGAGAACGTCATCCAGATATACTCTCTGGAAGCCGGGGCCGTCTTTCTTATCCACCATCCGTTGTTCAAACTGAGCGAGGGCTGCGCGAATGCAGTCCGTCATGGCATTGCGGATTGCCGGTGCCGCATAGGTCAGGAATTTCATACCCCGTCCGGCGTCAAATAAAGGAATCGCGTTCAGCAGGCCGATACTTCCCTCCTGCACTAAATCATCTAAATCCATTCCAATATCATTTTCATCCAGACCCATGCTCCGGTATTGCTCCAACGCGATTTTTCGGATGAATCCCAGATTGTTTTCCAGCAAAATATCACGGGCAGCCGTATCCCCTGCCTGCGCCAGCTTGCACAGCCGCTCATTGCTCAGGGCCGGCATTTTGTTTCTCCTGCGCGTGGTCTAAGGTGGATTGGAGAAATTCCGTCAACGCCTGACCAAACTTGTCCAACGCTTCCTTTTGCACACCGTCCATCCCTGCCGCGCTCTGGGTGACAGCGGCGGAAATCATTTCTGGCGTGATGGTCGGTGCCTGGACATCCTGGCCTTTTGTCAACTCGGAGAACATCTGCTGGGTGATGCCCTTGGTCAAGGTTTGTGCCGCCGTAAAATCGTTACCGATTTCTTTCTTCACTTCCCGCAGTGCCGCCATGAAAGTATTCTGTATCATCGTCAGGTCTGCCTGATAGACAGGGACTTTCTGCCGGTTGACAGTTCTGGCAGCCTGCACAGCGGCATCCGTCTTCACATTCCGGCGCAGCATTGCGCTAAGGGTAGTAAGCATCTGGTTCTGTCCGGCGAAACCAGCGGCCAGCGTATCATCAAAATATTGCTCGATCATGTAAGTGACTTCTGCAAAGCGCGGGCTTTCCAACAGGCGGTTGACAATTTCAGCATTGGCTTTCCCGGTGTACAGATTCCGCGCCGCCTGCACCGACAGGCCCAGTTCTTCAATATCAAAAATTTGTCCGGTCGGGCGTGTTGACTTCCCCCAGCAGGAAATCTGTGGAGACTTCAAACACTTTCGCAATGCGGAGCAAATGTTCTGTGCTGATTTTATCGGTCTTACCGCTCACAAACCGGCTGATGGCGCTTTCGGTGCTGCCGATGCGGGTCGCCAGCTGTGCCTGGGTAATTTTATGTTCCTTCATAAGCTCCTGCATCCGCTGCCGGATATTGCCGGGCAGATAGGCTCCCTCCATGTGACACACACCTCTTTCCTGTAAACTCTCTGCTTTCATTATACCTTATAAAACCAGCGTGGGCAAATGCTTTCCGCTGGTCTCGCCGCTCTGATGTCTTGCATTTTTGCAAGATTTCAGGGTGGCGATTTTTCATTTCTTGCACTTTTAACGGATTTTTCGGTCTATAGGCTTTTTCCCCGTATATTCAGGCAGACGGGCAGATACCGTCAATAAATGATGGAGGCAAAGCCTATGAATTTGTTTGAAACTGTAAAATCTGCTGTCACTGTGAAGCAGGCCGCCGAGCACTACGGCTGCAAGGTCAACCGGGGCGACATGATCTGCTGCCCCTTCACGATGACCTGCACCCCAGCATGAAGCTGAACAGGGATTATTTCTACTGCTTTGGCTGCGGGGCCACCGGGGACGTGATTGACTTTGTGGCGCGGCTATTCGGCCTGAGCAGCTACGAGGCCGCAAAGAAGCTAGCCTATGACTTCGGCATCGACCCGGACAAGCCCCCGGCAGCCGTGGCACTGAAAAAGCCCTATCCGCTGGCGCGGGCCTTCCGCAACGATGAGATGCACTGTCAGCGGGGGCTGTGCGATTATCTGCATCTGCTGGAACACTGGAAAATCAAGTACGCCCCACAGTTGCCGGAGGAAAATCCAGACGATCGCTTTGTGGAGGCGTGTCATATGATCGAGTATGTAGATCATTTGTTGGACGTGCTCATGTTTGCGGAACTGGAGCAGCGCGTGAAGGCGGTGGATATGCTCCTGAAGGACGGAACCATCGCCGCGCTGGAGCAGCGGCTGAAACGTCTGGAAAAGGAGGTGCAGCACCGTGGCGAAGAACAAGCAATCGCCTGAGGTCAACCAGCCTGTCTGGTTTGACGGCAAGAGCATCAACGAAGCCTGTTTTGTGATGATTTTCTCGGCAGACACAAGATCATCTACACAAACGGGGCTTTTTTCACGCCCGATGGCCGTGTGACCGATGAACTGCCCGCTGCGTGGAGAAATTTTTGAGGAACTGAAATGCTGTGCGGTCAGCAATATCCCCCGCAAAATCAGCAACATTGTGGAGTTGATGAAGTTGGCGGCGCTGGTGGCGGATTTTCCGCCAGAGACTGACCGCATCCATCTGGCGAACGGAACACTGTTCCTTGACGGCAACTTCGTAGAGGGCAAGCCGGAGATCGTTCGCAACCGTCTGCCGATAGCCTACAATCCCAACGCCCCTGCGCCTGCCCGCTGGCTGACATTTTTAGATGGGCTGCTTTACCCGGAGGACATTCCCACTTTGCAGGAATATATCGGCTACTGCCTGATCCCCAGCAACAAAGGCCAGCGGATGATGGTCATTAAAGGCAGCGGCGGCGAAGGAAAGAGCCAGATCGGCGCAGTGCTGTCCACCCTGTTCGGCAGCAACATGAAGGACGGCAGCATCGGCAAGATTTCCGAGAACCGCTTCGCCCGTGCTGATCTGGAACACATCCTGCTGTGTGTCGATGACGATATGCGGATGGAGGCGCTGCGCCAGACCAATTACGTCAAATCCATTGTCACCGCGCAGGGAAAGATGGATTTGGAGCGCAAGGGCAAGCAGAGTTATCAGGGATGGATGTGCGCCCGACTTCTGGCATTCAGCAATGGGGACTTGCAAGCCCTCTTTGACCACAGCGATGGTTTTTATCGGCGGCAGCTGGTGCTGACCACCAAAGAGAAACCTGTTGACCGCGTGGATGATCCCGACCTGGCCGAAAAGATGAAAGCGGAGATCGAGGGCATATTCCTCTGGGTCTTTGCGGGATTGCAGCGGTTGGTGGCAAACAACTTCAAGTTCACCGAAAGCCAGCGCACCAGGGAAAACCGGGAATCCGTCAAGCGGGACAACAACAATGTGTTCGATTTTCTGGAATCTGAGGGTTATATCCGGCTGAAAGCGGATGCGTCCATTAGTTCAAAGGATTGCTACGACATTTATCGGATGTGGTGCGAGGAAAACAATCTGACTGCACTCAAACGCCGCAGTTTCAGCGATGCGCTGGTGGCCGCCTGCGGCAAATACAATCTGGAACACTGCAACACGATCACCAATTTGGCAGGACGCCGGGTGTGGGGCTTTATGGGGATCGAGGCAGTGGCAAGACCGCATATAAACGAGTTTACGGACGCTTCGCAGTGTACGTACGTACCGGAAGACTGGCGGGATTGATTTCCGCTCTGGTCGCCGGTACGTATGTACGCAGCATTAACCCTGTTACCTCATATATTGCAGGAATGCTTCATGTGATTAAAGTAGCCATGGACATTTTGTCCGCGGCTAAACAGTCAAGGAAAAACGGTGATTTTGCAGGCATATTTTGAAGCAATCACAAAACGGCGAAATATCTCTCTATTATCCGCACACTGTTCACAAAAGAGCGACTCACGGAATGGCGTACAGATTGTACCATTTCGTGACAATACAATCCGAACGGTGAAAAGCCCCGCATTTCCGTGAAGTCGAATATTCCGCCGTTGACCAATGATACGCGGGGAAGCATTTCTATCGCAAAACAGCAACTATAACAATTTTATCATTCCATAAAGCCGGTACGCTGTCCAGTGCAGCCGGTTCTTTTTATGGGCAAGAAAATTTGGAGGATTATTATGAAATCAAGTATCCGAAACGAAATCAAGGCGCAGATCATCCGCGCCGGTTACACCATGCAGGAAGTTGTTGACCTTCTGCACGATGAATACGGCTGGAGCGACAGCGTATCCAATCTTTCCGGGAAATTGCAGCGGGAATCGCTGCGGTATCGGGAAGCCGTGGAGCTGGCTGACGTGCTGGGATATGACATTCTCTGGCAGAAACGGAGGGGTTGAATATGGAGAAAGCACAGTACGCAATTATGCGATTTGCAAAATACAAGGGGCCTGAAATCAGCAATATCGAGGCCCATAATGAGCGCACAAAGGAAAAATACGTCAGCAATCCCGATGTGGACACCAGCCGAAGCAAGTACAACTTCCATCTGATCAAACCGTCCGGCAAGTACCGGACGGAATCGGAACGGCAGATTGCCGCCGCCGGATGCCGTACCCGAAAAGACAGTATCCGTATGATCGAGACGCTGTTCACTGCCAGCCCGGAGTTCTTCAAGGGGAAGAAACGGGCGGAGATTCGGGTGTTCTTCGAGGAAGCTCTGCGCTTTCTGGAGCAGCATCAATCCAAAGAGACAATTATATCCGCTGTGGTGCATATGGCGAAGAAACGCCCATAGCACTTGTTTATCCCTCTGCACGAGGATGGACAGCTCAGCGCCAAAGATATTATGGGCAACAAAAAGAAGCTGACCTGGTGGCAGGATGAGTTCTGGAAACACATGGTCAAAAAGTTCCCAGATTTGGAGCGCGGCGAGAGTGCCAGTTTGACCGGGCGCGACCACATCCCACCCCGCGTATTCAAGGAGATGACCCGGTTGACCAAACAGAAGGACAAACTGGGACAGCTGCTCACCGGAATCAATCCTTTCAACGCGAAAAGCCGGGCGGAGGAAATCTGCAAAATTTTGGATACCTATCTTCCCAGTGTGGAGAAGATGGACACGCTGCTGCGGAAATATAGCGTAACCTTTACGAAAACAGCATCCGAAAACAAAAAGCTGAAAACGAAAAATGCCGAACTGGAAGAATCTCTTGCATCGGCGCAGAAGGTCAGCACCCTAAAGCAGATCGAAGACCTCAAGCTGCGGCGCGACTATGACAGTGCAGTGGCGATATTGGAGCAGATACCGCCAGAAGTATTGGAACTCTATAAACACCCGCATAAAAAAGAAAGGGAAACTGCCTATGATCGATGAATGGAGCGGTTTTGCAGACCTGCTGGCCAACCTGATTGAGAAGTACGCTTCGGAGTTGGATGTCGAGAACCTGCCCGCTCCGGCGGTTCCGCTTGAGGATCAGGACAGCGCGGCAGCAGATAAAAAAGAATCTGTTTTCAAGCCGGAAGCAGTTGCAGGCAAAATTGTTGCATGATATAATAGACGTGATATAAGAGTCCAAACAAATTCATGATTGAAAACCGAGGTGAATGCGAATGGAATACTCAAACGATAACCTGTTCGGTTCTGAATGATGATCTATACAACGGAAGATGGTTTAACCAAAATTGAGACAACCTTTGACGGCGATACCGTCTGGCTTTCTGCTGATCAGATGGCCGAGTTGTTTCAGCGAGATAAATCCACGATTTCAAGGCATATCAAGAACATTTTCACCGAGGGTGAGCTTGTACGCGATTCAGTTGTTGCAAAATTTGCAACAACTGCTACGGACGGGAAAACCTATCAGGTTGAATACTACAATCTCGATGTGATTATTTCAGTCGGCTATCGTGTAAAGTCCAAACGTGGCACCCAATTTCGCATTTGGGCAACTGGGATTCTGAAAGAGTATATGCGAAAAGGGTTTGCTTGGATGATGAACGCTTGAAAAATCTGGGTGGCGGTGGATACTTCAAAGAACTGTTGGAGCGCATCCGGGATATCCGCGCCTCAGAGAAAGTATTTTACCGGCAGGTTTTGGAAATCTACGCTACCAGCATCGACTATGATCCCATGCGGAGATTTCTGTTCAGTTTTTCAGGAAAGTCCAAAACAAAATCCACTATGCCATTCATGGACAAACAGCGGCTGAGGTCATTTACACGAGAGCGGACGCTGAAAAAGAATTTATGGGACTTACCACATTTGCCGGAAAGCACCCCACGCTAAAAGAGGCTGTAATTGCAAAGAACTATCTGAATGAAAAGGAACTTCGTGCAATGGGTCAGCTTGTCTCCGGGTATCTGGATTTCGCAGAGCGTCAGGCGGAACGAGAACAGGCTATGACCATGAAAGACTGGGCGGAACACCTGGATCGCATTCTTACGATGAGTGGCGAGCAGCTGTTGCAAGGAAACGGGAGTGTGAGCCATAAACAGGCTGTGGAGAAAGCAACCACCGAATACAAAAAATACAAGGCCCGGACGCTTAGTGAAGTGGAAAAGGACTATCTGGATTCCATTAGAATGTTGGAGCATAAAGCGGAGGAATAAAAAGCCATTTATGAAGAAAGATAAGAAGTTGCTTAAGGTATTAGGTTGGCTTATATTAGGTGTGATATTTCTGTTTGCATTGATACCAATTGTAATCAATTTTTGTTTGAAAGACAAGCTCCAGTAGATATATTAGCTGCAAGGTGGAGTGCAGCGGATGCTCTAAGTTATACGGCTGGTGCACTGGCATTTTTGGCACTATGTTTTTAGGATGGATTTCTTGGAGTCAAAACAATCAATTACAGCGAATAGAAACCAACAGCTTTATTGCTCAAAATTCTTGTATGGTTTTATTGAAAAGCCTTTCCTTTAAAGGATTGGATCAGAAAGTCGTAAACTTAGATACAGAGCATATAGAACCTATTGTTGTAGAAGATGGCTTAGAAGATTTTAACTACAGCAGTTTTTCATTAACTATGCTGCTCAAGCGTTTGGATAGTTATGCTGCTTTTGTTAGAGTAGAATCATTAACAATGTTCGTAGGAGAACAGGCTATATCAGCATTTGTTTTTGCAAAAGCATATGATGATTGCTATTCTCGAATTGCTATATCAGAAGAAACTGAGTCATTCGAACTAACAGTGCTTCTAAAACCAGATACAAAACGAAAAGTAGTCAATGCTTTACAACAAAATTGTGAACTTATAGCAGAAATTATGGTTGAATTAGTGACGGCAAATTATGTATGGACAAAGATTAAATGTAGAGGCTCTTTTTTGAAAAGCAATTCTTCTGAAAAGCTACAGAACAATTTTAGCTTAAACGATCAATCTCCTATGTGCTTTTGGTTTGGAAATGGCGTCATTGATTCAAAAGCCGTAAAGTTCCGCAATGAAATCAAAGTCAAAAGTCTAGGATAGGTTCATGGCGCAAAAAGTTGTATTATTACAATTGATACTTTATGGAGAGCATAACATGAATAAAGAAAAAAAAGATAAAAGTTTACACCTACACCAGAGTCTCCACCGCTATGCAGGTGGACGGTTACTCGCTGGATGCTCAGAAGGCCAAAATGAAAGCTACGCAGACTATAACGATTATGAGATCGCCGGCGAATACGAGGATGCGGGAAGTCCGGCAAGTCTATCGAGGGCCGGGCGCAATTCGGCAGATGATGGAGGACATCAAATCCGGCAAGGATGGCGTGTCCTATGTTCTGGTGTTCAAATTGTCCCGCTTCGGCAGAAACGCGGCGGACGTGCTCTCTTCCCTTCAGGTCATGCAGGATTTTGGCGTCAATCTGGTCTGTGTGGAGGATGGCATTGATTCTTCCAAGGACGCTGGCAAATTGATGATCTCTGTTCTATCTGCTGTGGCGGAGATTGAGCGGGAAAATATCCGTGTCCAAACCATGGAGGGCCGCATTCAAAAAGCGAGAGAAGGCCGCTGGAATGGCGGCTTTGCACCCTATGGGTATCAACTGGTGGATGGTAAATTGCTCATCAACGAGGAAGAGGCAGAGGCCATTCGTGTCATCTACGACCAGTATGTTCACACGGACATTGGCGCAAACGGCATCGCAAAGTATCTGGAAAACCACGGTATCCGCAAGATTCCCCGGCAGAATGGGAAGAATCCCCTGTTTGATGCACACTTAATCCGTTTGATTTTGAAAAATCCCGTCTACTGCGGAAAGATTGCCTATGGCCGCCGCAAGATGGAAAAAGTGCGCGGCACCAGAAATGAATACAAGCTGGTGGAACAGGACAATTACCTGTTGGCCGATGGTTTGCACGAACCGATTATTTCGGAAGAAGTCTGGCAGGCGGCGCAGGTGAAGCTGTTGCACAGGCCAAGAAATACGAACACGTCAACCGCGGGAAAGATGAACACGTACATTTGCTCTCCGGCATTGTAAAATGTCCTGTCTGCGGAGCCGGAATGTAATGGGAATAAAAGCATCAAGCACAAAGCAGACGGCACCAAGTACAAGGATTTTTATTATTACGGTTGCAAGCACCGCTCCATGATACGTGGGCATAAGTGCGAATTACAAAAAGCAGATCCGGGAAGAATTGTTGGACGATGCCGTGGCGGAAGTCATTGTAAAGCTGGTGAGCAATCCGAAGTTTGCTGCATGATGCAGGAAAAGATCAACACGAAGGTGGATACCACCGCCATTGACCAGGAGATTGCCAATTACGAGAAGCAGCTGCGCCAGCATTATTCCGTCAAGGCAAAACTGGCAGAGGAAATAGATTCTCTCGACCCGGACGACCGGCACTATGTCCGGCGCAAGGCAGACCTTGATGACCGCCTTTACAGGATGTATGATAAGATTGAAGATACAGAATCGTTGTTGATTGCCGCCAGAGCCAAAAAGCAGGCCATTGAGGCAGAGAAACTGACCGGCGACAATATCTATAAAGTGCTGATTTACTTTGAGAAGCTGTATGGCGTGATGAATGAAGCGGAGCGGCGGCAGTTGATCGAGGCGTTGATCTCTGAAATTCAGATTTACCCGGAGCGGCAACCTAATGGACAGTGGCTGAAATCCATCAAATTTAAGCTGCCTATCATTGAGGAAGATATGAGCATCAGTTTGGACAATGAAGAACAAGTTGAGACTGTGGTAAGACTACAAAGGAAACATACCTAGAAATCCTTGAATTTACGCACTTTGTTGACTTTTTCAGTTTCAATAGATTAGAGGAAAATCACAAGGAAAAGGTGCTTGTAAACAAAGTGACCGTTGTGGTTGCCTTAGACCTCGGTACGGGGAACACAAAAAATCCTGAATTATGAAAGTGAATATAGAGCTATCAATAGATTGATAGAAGATAGGGATACTTGCAGCAGAGTGTCCCTATTTTTATATAAAATTAAAATTCAGGAGGAAAAGCAAATGGCAAAGAACACAGCGTTAGGAGCAGAAAAGAGCAAGAAAAGAAACATTACTTTTAAGAACAAGGAACATGAGAAGTTTTATCACACCTATCTTCCAAAATGTCGGTATCAGGACACATACCATAAAGCACTGGTTTACTGCATGGGACTGTCAGAAGATACCAGACGAAATGTAAACCGAATCTATGACTTGAGACGGGATTTATAAAGCCGGAGTGTCTGCAGGAAGGATGGCAGACCAGCGGGAGCGAAAAGATTGTCCGTATTGCATTTAATCTCTATACAGATGGAACACCTACGACAGATGAATATGACGATACGGAGGAACAGATTGTTGAGACACGGCTTTATTCCGTCAGTGACATCTTTTGCACGGGAGATGGGATATTGAAGAGAATGCATTCCATCAGCTAAAGACTTATTATCATGCAGACCATTGTTACTGTCATGAAGCAGTGGAAGTGATCTTTCTATTAATGCTGATAGCATTTAACATACGGGAAATGTATCTGTACCGGCGGATCCATGGATTTGAGAGAAGCAAGATTACAAGGAAAAGTGTAACGCGAATCTTTCGGGATGATCTGCAGGCAGAGAATCTATGTTGGATATTGTATATAGAAGGGGGATAGAAATTCAAAAAAGAGAATAAGGGGTTGTGGAGTCTGAAAAAGGGGAGGTTTTCAGATAGGATACTTTCTGTCCCAAAAGATGACAAGACAAGGGGAAAGAGAATTGGTAAGGGAAAATAGCGCAGGTGAATATTTATAAAAGGGAAATCTATATAAAAGCGAAATCCCTGGATAAGTTCTGAGATTCGTTGAAGTTACAGCCTTTTCTTGTTATACTTGATTCAAAAAGAGGCTGTTGAAACAGGGGGATATAAGCCGGACGGGACACGGAAGAGAT
>ENA-OPZM01000836-OPZM01000836.1-human-gut-metagenome-genome-assembly--contig:-NODE-836-length-12284-cov-1.345151_pt1 | contig 12284 bp, 14 predicted proteins | sample MGYA00242478_ERZ504493 | MGnify/ENA primary metagenome ERZ504493 (study PRJEB26092, sample SAMD00036227) | human gut metagenome | host: Homo sapiens | study: EMG produced TPA metagenomics assembly of...
GGCGCTCCGCCGCACGCTGGCATCGCTCTCGGTTGGGATCGTACCGCCGCCATCCTGGCTGGCGCCGACTCCATCCGCGACGTCATCGCCTTCCCGAAGCCGGCGCGGCCGCGACCCGCTGACCGGTGCTCCGGCCCCGATTTCCGACGAGCAGCGCGCCGAGACTGGCGTCGACTACGACCCGGACGCGACAACTAATCTACGGAGCGTATACCGCTTTTCTCAGCACTCGACGTACTTCAGTGCGCCTTCGGCTCGGACGCGGTCTCCGCACACGTAGATTAATTTTCGAGGAGTAATGCTCCGGTGCTATTAGCCGCAAATGGCCCTTGGAATAATTCCAAGGGCCATTTGCTTTTTGCGGGTGGGGCCAATGTGCCAAATACCTGCCAAGGGGTGCCAAATACTCCGCCCGATGGCACCTCCGCCATGCGGCAAACCTCGCACCATGCGGTGTCCCCCTTGGCGTTTGCCGATTATCCTTCCATGGGGCGGTAACTTCTTCATGGGGCGGTAAACAACCCATGGGGCGGTGAAAACCCCATGGGGCGGTAGGTCAAAATGGCTTAATTCCGCGGTTTCACAATTTCTTCAAACCGCCCCATGAGCAAATTGCCGCCTCATGGGGGAATTACCGCCCCATGAGGAGCGATCGCAACTCCGTATTTGATCAATGTTGTGATGCTTTGTTGTGTTTTGCTTGTTTCCGCCTCCTGTATTCCCCTTTGCGCGCATTGATGGTAAGGCTGCCGTCTATTAATACCCGGCATGAAGGTTGAGGACGGCCAGGAAGCGGTATTTGCATCGCGGTGGCAACCTCTTGTGCGAAGGCACGTTGTTTGGCGGTGTTCCACAGGTCATCGGCGAACACCTCGATGACGGTCCAGCCCAATTGCCGCAGACGTCGACGTTTTTGCTGGTCCCGCACATATTGTTTGCGGAAGCGACGGTGATGATCGCCATCATATTCAATAGCGACTTTGTATTGTGGATAAGCCATGTCAACGGTGTAGGTGTATCCGTTCTCTGAATCGGTAATGCCATATTGTGTTTGCGGTATGGGCAGGCCGAAAAGCATAAGCGCCAAGCGTGTACGAGTTTCCTGAACGGAATCCGATGGTTTTACGAGCTTCAGCGCCGCCTCACAACGCGCACGGCCAATAACGCGGTGAAAGGCCGTTAGTCGTTGAGTGAATTGTTCAATGGCATATCCATAACGTCTGATGAGCGCTTCAGCCAGCACCACTAATTCAGTGAGGTTGAGATATTGGGCAAACTGTATCCACGCATCCATGGGATGCATGCAGGTTACGCCGTTTGAGAAAGCGATACTGTTGAACTTTGCATTCCATATGCGATAGTCGACATTGTCCAATGAAGAGCGGGTCCCCTTGCTCCTCACCGTCACATAAAAATCCTTCTGCGGCAACGTGCTGTGCTCGGCAACTCCACGCCGCATAATTCCAATGCGGTATACAGCGAGAAACACAACGTGCGTTTCGTGCGCACTTTGCCCAGCAGATTCCAACAGGCCGTGTTCTTGGCCGTGGCTTTGGCGTCAAGATCTTTGCGCAGATAGTTGTTGATTTCGCCATTGTGCGGCACTTCGCTGTATCCGTTCATGCGCCGAGCGTAGCGCATTCCACGGTGGCACAGGGGCAAAACCGAAAAATGGGGATAACTTAAGCGGCGCGAACCGGTTATCCACCGGCATATCGTGTGCCGCGCCCGGTTATCCACCGCGCTTCGGGAGTGTCGTCCACCGTATAACAGCACTCATCGTGTGCGAACAGCTAGACACGCTCAAAATGCCTAGCGCATTTATACGAATACGACATGGGAAACGGCGAGACCAGCCCCACACAATACAAAGTGACCGCCAGCCATGCGCCCGACTGCGGCATACGCGGCAGCAACGCCAACGACACCAAGGCAAACATGGAATCAGCAGATAGACAACACGTGCCCGCTTTCGCCGTCCGCAGCTGAACCAGTCTCAGCCACCACGCAGCAGGCAATCAGCGCACAGCAGACGCCGAGCGATGCGCGACTCAGCGAGAATGTATGCCGATGCCCAATGCCGCCTTCACGATGTCTGATGCGGAGATGAGACATCGACTGAGCAACTGTGTGGACATACTGTGAACACGTTGGAAACGTCGGTGTGCTATCCTCCCACTCATGTCTGAAACGAACAATGAAACAGCAGTGCGTTCGCGCACGACAAGCACAACATCACCAAGCAAGGCCAAATTGACCCCGCTGGTTCCCGGCAAAGAGGACCTGAACCGTCCGCTAGTCGAACTGACCCACGTCGAAAAGCACTTCGGTGCTTTGCACGTCCTGAAGGACATCAACCTGACCGTCACCAAGGGTGAGGTGCTGGTGGTCGTGGGCCCGTCCGGCTCAGGCAAGTCCACGATGTGCCGCACCATCAATCGCCTCGAGACCATCGATTCCGGCGACATCCGCATCGACGGCAAGCCCCTGCCACAGGAAGGCAAGGAGCTCGCGAACCTCAGGGCCGAAGTTGGCATGGTGTTCCAGTCGTTCAACCTGTTCGCCAACAAGACCATTCTTGAAAACGTGACGTTGGCCCTCATCAAGGTGCGTCACATGGACAAGAAGGAAGCCGAGCAACTGGCCATGGACCTGCTCGCCCGCGTGGGCGTCGACTCCCAAGCCAGCAAGATGCCCTCCCAGCTCTCCGGCGGCCAGCAGCAGCGTGTGGCCATCGCCCGCGCGCTCGCCATGCGCCCCAAGGTCATGCTGTTCGACGAGCCCACTTCCGCACTCGACCCGGAAATGGTCAACGAAGTGCTCGACGTGATGGTCGAACTCGCGCATGAAGCATGACGATGATCTGCGTGACCCACGAGATGGGTTTCGCGCGCAAGGCCGCCGACCGCATCGTCTTCATGTCGGACGGCCAGATTCTCGAAGAGAACACGCCCGACGAGTTCTTCGAGCATCCGCAGACCGACCGTGCCAAGGACTTCCTCTCGAAGATCCTCACCCACTGACGAACCCACTGAAAGACGGGTACGCAATCCAATGACATTCACCAATACGTTCAAACGGAAGGCTTGCCGCGTGATCGCCGCGCTCGCCGCCGTGGCCTGCACAATGTCGCTGGCAGCCTGCGGCGCGGACGAAACCGGCAAGATCCGCATCGGCATCAAATTCGACCAGCCTGGCCTGGGCTTCAAGAAGTCCGGCACCTACGTGGGCTTCGACGTGGACGTGGCCAAATACGTCGCCAAGAAACTCGGCTATTCCGAAGACCAGATCATCTGGAAGGAAGCCCCCTCCAAGCAGCGTGAGGCCATGATTCAGAACGGCGACGTGGACATGATCCTCGCCACCTACTCCATCACCGACGAGCGCAAGAAAGGCCGTCTCCTTCGCCGGCCCGTACTTCGTGGCCGGACAGGATCTGCTCGTGCGCAAGGACGACAACTCCATCAACGGCCCCGAAGACCTGAACGGCAAGCGCCTATGCTCCGTCACCGGTTCGACCTCGGCCGCCACCGTCAAGGAGAAGTTCGCCTCCGAAGTCCAGCTCATGGAACAGCCCGGTTACGCCGAATGCGCCACCGCCCTGTTCTCCGGCATTGTGGACGCGGTAACCACCGACGACATCATCCTGGCCGGCCTGGCCTCCGCCTCGCGCGGCAAGCTCAAGGTGGTTGGCAAACCGTTCACGCAGGAATACTACGGCGTGGGCATCAAGAAGGGCGATACGCAGCTGGCCACCAAAATCAACAACGCCATCGTGGACATGATTCAGGACGGCTCGTGGGAGAACGCCATCAGCGATAACACCAAGGGCACCAACTACACGCCCGACGTACGCTACAACCCGCCCATCCCGGACGAAGGAGAGGAGGCTGATGAGCGGATTCCTGGAACTCTTCAGCCAGTATGACGTGCTCGGTGCGTTTCTGGTCAATATCGAACTGACCTTGTGGTCCGCCCTGTTCTCCCTGATCCTCGGCGTGATCCTCGTGGTGATGCGCATCTCGCCGATTTCCTCGCTCAGGGCCGTGGCCGGTGCGTATGTGGAACTGTTCAAGAACCTGCCGCTGACCATCATCATGGTGTTCATGGTGCTGGGTGCCTACGCGCAGCTGAAGCTCAGCTTCTCCGACACCTTCGCCACGAACTTCTTCTGGCTCGCGGTCACCGGCCTGAGCCTGTACACGGCGGCGTTCGTGTGCGAATCGCTGCGTTCGGGCATCAACACCGTGCCGATTGGCCAGCCGAGGCCGCACGAGCGCTGGGCTTGGGCTTCATGCAGTCCGCCACCGAGATCATTCTGCCGCAGGCCTTCCGAGGCTCCGTGGCGCCGCTCGGCAACACGCTGATCGCACTGCTCAAGAACTCCACCGTGGCCGCCGCCGCATCCGTGGCCACCGAAACATCCTCGCTGATGAGCGAGATGATCGAATTCCGCCCCGACGTGATCATCCAGATCTTCCTGATCTTCGCGCTCGGCTACGTGATCCTGATCATCCCCATCGGCATGCTCACCACGTACCTGCCAACAAGCTCGCCGTAAGGAGGTGACGGATATGCCGATACTTCGAATTCCGTGCTGTTCGACGCGCCAGGTCCTAAGGCCGGCGCACCATTCGCATCGTCAACTGGATCGCAGGCATTCTGTTCGCGGTGGTGCTCGTGCTTATCCTCATGCGCCTGCACAACCCGCCGGACGGCGAGAACCAGCTGAGCTGGGAGCTGTGGAAGCCCGCCATCGAACGTGAAGCGTGGACCGATTTCTACCTGCCGGACTGTGGACGACCATCAAGCCACCGTCGTGGCCGTGGTGGGTGCCGTGGTGTTCGGCCTGGTGTTCGGCGTGGGCCGACTGCTGCCGAACCCGCTGGTACGTGGCGTTTCCGCCGTGATCGTCGAGTTCTGCCGTGCGGTGCCGGTGCTGCTGCTCATGATCTTCTTCTGGCGATGGTTCGCGTTCGCGGGCCTGCCCAGCCCGTCCTATTGGGCCGTGGTGCTGGCCTTGGTGCTGTACAACGGTTCGGTGGTCGCCGAACTGGTGCGCTCCGGCGTCGGCAATCTGCCGGGCGGCCAGCGTGAGGCCTCGCTCGCTTTGGGCCTGACCGAAACGCAGTCGCTGATGGAGATCGAGGTGCCGCAGGCCGTCTACGCCATGCTGCCGGCCGCCGTCACCCAGCTGGTCGTGGTGTTGAAGGACACCGCCTAGGCTCGATCATCATGTACACCGATCTGCTGCAGGAGTCGCGCCGTCTCGGCTCGATGTACTTCAACATCCTGCAGACGCTGGTCATGGCCGCGGTGATTTACTTCATCGCCTGCTGGCTGCTGTCGAGGCTCGCCGAATGGTGCCCGCGCGCATGCAGCAGCGTACGGCTGCACCCGCCGAGCCCGAGCCACTGGCGCCGATCGCCGCCGGCGACCCGTCCAATGTCAACCAGATTGCTGTGGCCAAGGAGGTCGAAGAGCTGCCGCTTGGTGGTACGCCGCGCAAATACCATGTGCATCACCGTGCACCAACGCCTCGATTCGCAACTGGCGGCGCACCCGCTACGAACAGGGATATGACGCCACCCAGCCCGAGTCACAGGTTGACCCGGAAACCGGCGAATTCCAGGAGTCTCAAAAGCCTGAAGACAAGCCAGAGGCCTGACGGTCAGCTCAATCGCCGCTAAGCCGGCACGAAGAATTTACTGAGTGTTTGACTGGGCTCCGGTACGTAGCTTCACGGAGGATAGGTTGGAACATATGAAGATGTTCCGGCACCTATCCTCCGTTTTTGCTATTGCGACCATTGCGCCGCTGGCGTTGGCGGCCACGCTAGCCGTGACGCCTGCAATCGCACAGGCCGACCAGCTGCCCAACCCGGATTGGGTGGCATTGCTCTCCGACTACGAAAAGAACTATTGGCAGGCCCCCACCGATGCCGAACACGGTGGCAAGGTGCTCGACGCCGATACAATGAAACTCGACGAAGATTTGGCCGTGGCCATTAACCACAAAGCCGCCGAAAATCTCGATAAGGATGGCCTGAACGCCCAACGCAAGCGTGCGCTCGTCGACTCCGATCTGCAAGCCGAGGAAGCCATGCCGGACGCGCTCGGTCCGGTGCTTGGCAAATATATGAGCGAAGGGCTCAAATCCGGGAAACTCAACGCCGTCGCCGATATCTTCTCCTTTAACGTGGTCTCCACCTACGCCTCAAAACGTGCGGCCATGCATCCGCGCCCCTATCTGAACCGTGCGGAAAGCAGCTACGGCGGCACTAACGATCTCGCCGGACTGCCCGCCACGCTTGACATCAAGCAATCACCCTCATGGCTCGAACACGTGCCCGGCTACTCGAACTTGCAGAAAAACAGTTCCTACCCCTCCGGCCACACTACCGGCGCCTATTCGTGGGGTATCGCGCTGGCCGGCATGATTCCCGAACTCGCGCCGCAAATCATGGCCCGCACTTCGGAGGCCGGCAACAACCGCATCGTGCTCGGCGTGCATTATCCGCTTGACATCATTGGCGGGCGCATTGGCGCATCCGCCAGAACGGGCAGTACTGGCATAACGAATTCGCTTCGTCCATCGTGCCCGCGTCCCGGCAGCTGCGCGACTATCTGGTGTCCCGCTGCGCCGCGGACGGCCACGGCACTACCCTCGTCGTCTGCATCGCCAACACCAAGGCTCCGGTTCGGGCGGCTACACCAACGATTTTCTGGACCCAGTGGCCACCGAGCGGTCGTGGACCAAGCCTCGGCCGTGCGCGTCTACACCGCACGCCTGACCTACACCTTCCCGCAAGACACCGCCCAGTCCGGCGCTGATTTCGTGGCCCCGCGCGGGGCGGCGGACGTGCTGCGACTGGCCTATCCCGAACTGCACGCCGATCAGCGCAACGCGATTTTGAAAGTACCACCGCCTTGGATTCCGGATACCCCCTATGGCAATCGAGCGACGGCTGGCAGCGTATCAACTGGCCAAAGCCCTGTGCGCCCGCGTCACCTTGGATAAGCACGGCGACGTGGCCAAGGTCGAGACCGCTGACCAAGTGGCGCTTGCCGGCCCGAGTGTGGTCAATGCCCAGTACATCGACGCGGGCAATCACCCGGCGTCGGATAGCTTGGCGGGTGAAAACAGTGCCATTGCGGCCGGGCCGGATCTCGCCACCCTCCATGCCGTGCAACGACCGGCGTTGATCAGCGTAGCTATCGGTACCGCTGTAATCGCGATTATCGGCGGAATACGGACGGTTCGACGCAAATCCAAGAACCAGCTTCAGCAGTAATTCAGCCAAAGTTCAGTCGCGCTGCTCACCGCTGCGGTGACACTGAGCAGCATCGCCCTGATCGGCGTGCCCGCTGCGACTGCGGACGAGCAGCAGACCACTGCCGAACAGAACACGGCTGCCAAACCATCCGTAATCATCAACGAGGTCTATGCCGGCAATACGAAAGCTGCCGGAGACCCGGATAGCAAGCGTTGCGATTGGGTCGAGCTCAAGAACACCGGCTCCACAGACGTTGACGTGAAGGTCTGGGCATCTACGGCAGTGACAAGAAAGCCAAGAAGCACTACACCATCGGCACCAGCGAAGTAACGAATACGGACACCGTCATCAAAGCCGGCGGATATCTGGTGGCATACATCGACCCCGACAAGGCAAAGCCTGCCAAAACCTGCGATGCCGCTGCCGATATGAAACTCCTCGATCAAGAGCGAGAGCGACAATCTGATAGTCACGATTCTGGCCACTTCGAATTGTGATGATAAGAACGCATCCACGAAATTCAATGATTCGGCCACCCGACTCACGTTGCAGGACAGCGACGATAATGTCGTGGCCGATGCCGTGTTCGATTTTTCGGGTCTATTCCACGTATACCGCGCAGCTGTCCAGCAAGCGTAAGGGTATGGAGGCTGAAGGCAAGACCTGGAACTACCGCGATATTCTTGCGCAATTCATCACGATGCACAACAAGAATTCAAACGTACTGCTTATCTGGTCGGGTGACTGGCCCGCCTACAGCAGCAATTCCGACAAATACTATGTGATTCTTGCCGGTGAGGGCTTCGACTCGACAGATGAGGCTTGGAATTGGTGCAAAGCCAACAATTACGGTCCGAACGACTGCATGCCTATAGATTTGCAGTAACAGGCGAAATGTGAATGTCGCTACGTTGCTAGGTCTCCTGAGTTACAAGACGTACAATCGGAGCATGGCCAAGGACGACGACAGAACCAACGAGCCTGAAGAGGCCGGCAAGTGGGGTACGGCCGGAAAATCCTCAGGAAAGAACAACAAGAACGGCAAGGGAAAGGAATCCAAAACCGATCGACGGATCGACAAGGTATTACAGCTCGCGGTGGATCGCATAGACACCATCGACTCCAGTGCCAGCGTGCCTGAACGACTGGCGCGTGCGGCGAAATCCAGTGAACTGCTCAGCGCCGTATGGTCGTTGCCGCCCGCTCAACGTCTTATGTTCCACCACGGCATGCAGGTCACTGATGTCGAAGGCGATTCCACTCCCGGATTCGACGGCAATAAAGAGGACGCCGAGAAGTTCATTTCGATCAGCTCCTCCGAAATCGCCCGATACCAGCGGCTCATGTACGCGAATGGCGTCAAAGGCTCGACACGGCGGCTGCTCATCGTGCTGCAAGGCATGGATGCCTCCGGCAAGGGCGGCATCGTGCGTCACGTGTTCAGCAAGGTGACCCGATGGGCATCCATTACCATGGCTTCGGGCAAGCCTGCGGCCGAGGAGCTCGACCACGACTTCCTCTGGCGCGTGAAGCGTGAAGTGCCCAAGGCGGGGTGGATTGCCGTATTCGACCGTTCCCATTATGAAGATGTGGTCATGCCGCACGTCTATGGCACCTATCCCGAAGACGTATGGCGTGCCCGCTACGACCAGATCAACGATTTCGAACGTGAACTGGCCGCCAGCGGATGCGCCATCCTCAAGATCTTCCTCGTGGTAAGCCAGGAAGAACAGAAAAAACACTTTCTTGGGAGGCTGGATGATCCCACCAAGTTCTGGAAATTCGATATCTCCGACCTCGAGGCCCGCGACCGATGGATGAGTACATGTTCGCTTGGCAGGAAGTGTTCGAGAAAACCAGCACGGCCGCCGCACCGTGGTACCTCGTTCCGGCGATAACCGCTGGTATTCGCGAGCCGTGGTCTCCGAACTGCTGCGCACCACCTTGAAGAACATGAACATGACCTGGCCTCCCCTCGAACCCGAGGTGGACCCCGACGAGGTGCGCCGCCGGTTGGCGTGAGCGATCCTCCCATTGGCGGAGCCAAGCGCATGGCACAGCTCTTCGCATGGCTCCGCCCGCTGGCGGGAGGCGTCGCATAGCGACGGAGGGCGGCTCGTGCCGTCGGAATAGGCACTAGGTAGACTGAGCATTATGACTGACGAGAAGGAATACGGATCCCTGGGGGCGGCTGGCCCCCGAATGGGACGGCGACGGACGCGAACGGAATCTTACGGCCGACGACATCTACGAACGGTTCTTCGGCTGGGTGGAAGACGTCAAGGGCATCGAGCCGTGGCCGCATCAGGAAGAGGCCATTATGGACCTCTTGGCCGGCGACCATGTGATTTTGAATACCCCGACCGGTTCGGGCAAATCGCTGGTGGCGCTCGGCATGCACTTCGCCGCCCTATGCACTGGCCGCCGCTCCTATTACACCGCTCCGATCAAGCGCTGGTGTCGGAGAAATTCTTCGACTTGGTCGAAGTGTTCGGCCGCGACAATGTCGGCATGATTACCGGTGACAGCCACATCAACGCGGACGCGCCGATCATCTGCTGCACCGCCGAAATCCTCGCCAATCAGGCTTTGCGCGAAGGCACCCATGCCGATGTGGGCCTCGTGGCGATGGACGAATTCCATTATTACGGTGATCCGGAGCGCGGCTGGGCGTGGCAGGTGCCACTGCTCACGCTGCCGCAGACCCAGTTCCTGCTGATGAGCGCCACGCTCGGCAATGTGGACGCCATCGCCGACAAGCTCTCCGATCTGAACGACACCCCGGACGTGGATGTAATCGCCGACGCGCCGCGACCGGTGCCGTTGAGCTACGAATACACGCTCGACCCGATGGAAAAAACCGTGGAACTCGCCTTCCGCAACGGCGAAACCCCGATTTATGTGTCCATTTCTCGCAGGACGCCGCGCTGGAGACCGCGCAGGCGCTCGCCTCCACCGGCGTGTCCAGCAAGGAACAGCGCCAAGCCATCGCAGAAGCCATCAAAGGCGTCAAGTTCACCACAGCCTTCGGCAAGATTCTGCAGCGACTGCTGCGCACCGGTGTCGGCATCCATCATGCCGGCATGCTGCCTCGCTACCGCCGCCTGGTCGAACAGCTCGCCCAGCAGGGTCTGCTGCCGGTGATTTGCGGCACCGATACATTGGGCGTCGGCATCAATGTGCCGATTCACTCCGTGGTGCTCACGGCCCTGACCAAGTTCGACGGCACCAAGATGCGCCGCCTGCGCGCCCGCGAATTCCACCAGATTGCCGGACGAGCTGGCCGTATGGGATTCGATACCGAGGGACTGGTGATCGCCGAGGCTCCCGAATATGAAATCGAAAACCAGAAAGCCATCGCCAAGGCCGGGGGAGATCCGAAGAAACTCAAGAAGGTCAAGCGCAAGAAGCGCCGGAAGGTTTTGTGACCTGGAACCAGAGCACGTTTGATAAGCTCATCGACGCTGAACCGGAGACCCTGGTCCCGCACCTGAAAATCACGCATTCGATGGTGCTCAATGAAGTGGCGCAGGGCGGTGACGCCCGTGCCCGTATCGACGATCTCATCGACGATTCCGCGCAGACCCCCGACCAGAAGGAGCATCTGCACCAGCGGGCCGACGAGATCTTCCAAACCCTGTTCGATACCGAAGTCATCGAAACCGAGGACCGCAAGGACGGCGGCAAGGACTACTACATGACCCTTGATATGCCGGACGACTTCGCCCTCGACCAGCCGCTCTCCCCGTTCCTGCTGGCCGCGCTCGAACTGCTCGACCCCGAGTCCGACACCTATGCGCTGGACGTGATCTCCATGGCCGAGGCCACGCTCGAAGACCCCAAGCAGGTGCTGCGTGCCCAGGAGCGTCAGGCCCGAGACAAGGCGATGGCCGATATGAAGGCCGACGGACTCGACTATGACGAGCGTATGGATAAGCTGCAGGAGATTACGTATCCGAAGCCACTGGAAGACATGCTCGAAGCCGCGTTCGATCAGTACCGCCACGATGTGCCGTGGGCCAACGACTACTGCTGTCGCCGAATCCGATGGTGCGCGACATGGTGGAAACCGCCTCCGACTTCACCGGATACATCACCCGATACAACATCGCCCGCTCCGAAGGCACCCTGTTGCGCTACCTCTCGGACGCCTACCGCACGCTGGCGCGCACCGTGCCGCCCGAAAAGCGTGACGAGCAACTCGAAGACATCATCTCGTGGCTGCGCGTGCTCGTGCGCTCCATCGACTCCTCGCTGGTGGACGAATGGGAGAACGCCGGTGACTCGGCTGACCAATCCGAGGCTGCGGCATCCCTGGCCGCGCCCGGCGCAAAAAGCGCGGTGGTCGAGGACCGTCGTGGTCTTACCGTGCTGGTGCGCAATGCCTTGTTCCGCCGTGTGCGGCTTATGGACCTTGACCAGCCGGACAAGCTCGGCGCGCTCGACAAGGACTGGGGCTACGGCGTGCACGAATGGGAAGATGTGCTCGACGACTACTACGACGAGCACGAGTACGGTGCATCGGCGCCGAAGCGCGCTCGCCCGAACTGTTCATGTTGGATGACAAGCACGAGAACGACGAGCATACGTGGAAGGTGCGTCAGATTATCGATGATTCCGATGGCGACCACGACTGGGCCATCGAAGCATCGTGGACCTCGACGCCACCCAAGACACCGGCGAAGTAGTCTTCCACGACTACAAGGTGGAGTACTGATTCCTGGCTCCCCTCTCTGAGGAAGCAGGGTGCAGCTCGAACGTCTGTTCGAACACTGGGGTACTATAGGACGTTATGAGTGAGAACGATTTGTTTGGGGCGGCTGATGCGCCGGAGTCGATGACGCGGCCGTTGGCGGTGCGCATGCGTCCACGCACTTTGGACGAGGTGATTGGCCAAACGCAGGTGTTGGGCCAGGGCTCGCCGCTGCGCCGCCTCGCCAATCCGGCCAGCAAAGGCAGTCTCACCGCGCCGAGCTCCGTAATCCTGTTCGGCCCTCCAGGCGTCGGC
>ENA-OPZM01000837-OPZM01000837.1-human-gut-metagenome-genome-assembly--contig:-NODE-837-length-12273-cov-2.339947_pt1 | contig 12273 bp, 9 predicted proteins | sample MGYA00242478_ERZ504493 | MGnify/ENA primary metagenome ERZ504493 (study PRJEB26092, sample SAMD00036227) | human gut metagenome | host: Homo sapiens | study: EMG produced TPA metagenomics assembly of...
GAGTGCGAGGGGCTTTTGCCCCCGAAGCACGATGCGGGTACCGCAACCCGACATTATCGAGCATTTTGGCAACGCAGATGCCGTGCCGCAGCTGCCGGAGCGGTGCTTAAGCCGCAAGGCGGGAATTATGCGGTGTTGCCTTATAACTCAGCGGTTCGCAGCCCCAGCTCTCCTATTCCTGCCACCCTTTCAGCCGGATTGGCGAAAGTTCCAGCACAAAACGTTCCTCTTTCACACCCGTTTCAGTAAAACCTTGCCTTGCACACTTCCACCCCGCCAACTGTATGGCGGTAGTTTTCCTCGCAGCTGCCCAGCACAACATATTGGCAGGCGCGGTATTCCATCATTCCGTCCGCACCGGGTTCCAGTGGGGATGTTTCCAGCGGCTTTTCAATCTCCACGCCAAGCCCCGCCAGGTATTCCGCTGCCGCCGGGTAGGCTGCTTTGACCCGTGCACAATAATTTTTGCAGTCATTGCAGCTGCAAGGTTCCCCCGGCCCCATGGCCTGATCATACTGCCGCGTTTTTCTGCATCCACGTTGATGATCGTTCCCAACCCTATCATTTTGCTTCCTCGTTAAAATATGGGGCATGCGCTTTGCAATGCCCCATGTCTTGTTTATTGCTTTTTAGTCCCGGCGGAAAATGTCGCGGTGTATACCTTTTCTTTCACATCGTCCAGCACGCTGTCGTACCGGTTGGCAATGATTGCCTGGGACATTGCTTGAACTGTTCCAGGTCGTTCACCACTTTGCTGCCAAAGAACGTTTCCCCATCGTTCAGCGTCGGCTCATAGATGATCACCGTTGCCCCTTTTGCCTTTACGCGCTTCATCACGCCCTGGATGGAGCTCTGGCGGAAGTTATCGCTGTTGCTCTTCATCGTCAGGCGGTATACCCCGATGGTCACTGGCTTTTCCTGTGCGGCATTATAGTCGCACTCCTCACCGTAATCATAGTACCCGGCCATGCGCAGCACACGGTCCGCAATAAAATCCTTGCGGGTGCGGTTGCTTTCCACGATTGCACCGATCAGATTTTCCGGTACATCGGCATAATTGGCCAGCAGCTGCTTCGTATCTTTGGGCAAGCAGTAGCCACCGTAACCAAAGCTGGGGTTGTTGTAATGGCTGCCAATGCGCGGATCCAGGCAAACGCCATCAATGATATCTCTGGTGTTCAGGCCCTTGCTTTCGGCATAAGTATCCAGTTCGTTAAAATAGGCCACGCGCAGCGCCAGATAGGTATTGGCAAACAGCTTGACCGCCTCGGCTTCGGTAAAGCCCATGTACAGGGTATCCACATCCTGCTTGATGGCCCCCTCCTGCAAAAGCCCGGCAAATGTATGGGCGGCTTCTACCAGGTGCGGGTCGTTGGGGTCGGTGCCCACAATAATGCGGGAAGGGTACAGGTTGTCATACAGCGCTTTGCTTTCCCGCAAAAACTCCGGGCTGAACATAATGTTCTTGCTGCCGGTTTTCTTGCGGATCTGCTCCGTGTAGCCAACCGGAATGGTAGATTTGATTACCATAACCGCATTGGGGTTCACCTTCATGACCAGGTCGATGACAGATTCCACCGCAGAGGTATCAAAGTGCTGGGTCTTGCTGTCATAATTGGTCGGTGCCGCAATCACAACAAAATCCGCATCGCGGTAGGCCGCTTCCCCGTCCAGCGTGGCGGTCAAATCCAGATCCTTTTCCGCCAGGTATTTTTCAATGTATTCATCCTGAATGGGGGACTTCCTGTTGTTGATGCTGTCTACCTTGCTTTTGATCAGATCCACCGCACAAACCGTGTGGTGCTGTGCAATCAGGCACGAAATTGACAGACCCACATAGCCCCCTGATGTCAAGATAGGGGCGAAAAATTTTTTAGAAAAAATTGCAAAAAAAATAAGCCCTACAAGCTTTCGGTCGTATTTTCAACCGATCCGAGCCTTGTAGGGCTTATTTCATTATACTAGATGCCTTTAGTCAATCATCCATCTTTCAAGTGAAATATTTCCATTGAAATATCCCGTTCCAATACTTATATGCTTTACACTGTTCTTATTCGAGCAATCAACATAGATTTTAATTTTTTCACATAGCTTTCGTATTCAGCTATCAGTCCATTTTCCTTCTGAGGGCATCCATATCTATAATTATCCCATTGATTTTCATTTTCCACCTGTTCAACAAGGAATGGTAATGGACTCATATTCTGAAGCATAAAGGTTTCAACTTCTCTCAGCGGAAGAACTTTAATATGACTATGTATGTATCTTTTTTCCTCGTCATCCAAATGGGCAGTTCTTTCTAATTCTAAAAAGACTTTGTCATAAACCTTTTTTCGGGAAACGACAGCATCTTCCAAAACTACCACTACTCCAAAAATATCTTTCTTTTCATAGTGCTTATCAAGTTCAAACTTTCCTGCTAAGTAATTCACAATTTGCTTATACAGTTGAATTACATTTTTTGCATATCTTGCTATATCATTTTCAATTTCTGTTCTATCTAACGAGCGCAGTCTAAGACTTGGAGAGAACGCCTTTGTGTCATAAAAAGTCATTTTTTCTCCTTCGCCCACTAACACATCCGGCGAACGGATTTCTTGATGCCCCACATTATATACAATTTCTTTACTAATCCATGATACAGTTTTAACTTGGGATGCTATATCATATAAATACGATTCTATAACTTCTTTGCCAAATTCTCTCCTTAATTGCTCATCTCCAAAAGTAACTCTATTAAGCATAGATTCCGTCACCGCATTGATTACCAAATATGGCGATGGAATATATATAATATTTTCTTTTTCAATCAATGGGTATATATATTGGGTCTTTAATCCGTAGAATTGATCCTCGACACTTTTTCCATTCAAATCTTCTAATTGCTTTTTATAATCATCAATGTTAATTGACAGCAACGTACAAACTTCTGAATCTTTCAATAAATTTCCAACCCATTTGCAGCGCACTTCATTTGGCACCTCACCACTCAAATCGCCACACATCGAAAAGAACAATACAAACGCAAACAATTCCAAGCGTTCATACTCAACCCCCATTTTCTGGTTGAAGATTTTTTTCATATCAAGGTTTTCATTTGTAAATGTAAAAAAGTAATGCGATCTAAACAATTTTTGCAAATATACACCCTGAACAGGATATTGCTGTAATGCACTAATCATTATAAATGTTTCGGGATACACGCCATCTTTTTCTGCCTCACTTAATTTGTTCGGCCAGTAATTTCTTATTAGTGTGATACACCTTGAAAATGTTTCCACATCCAATGTTTTATTAGCACTGGCATCATCAAACAATATTGAATATGCCGTAAATGTTTCCAGTTCCCAAGGCATAATATTTTCTTCATACGCTTTTCTTATATCAACTCCCGATGCCGTCATGATTCGACAAGATAATTGCTGACACATTAAAAGTTTACTTTCCAGAGTGAATTCTTTCAAAATTTCCAAATCGTTCAAGTCAGCATCCATCAGTTCATCGTGCATACTAAGTCAACCTCTTTTCTTATATAATTTTGATACAACAGCATCTTGAACACCATTCGCCTTAATTGAACATTTTCCCGAATTCCCACACAATTTCTTATTCAAAAGTATTTTCTTTATGTTATCACACTCTCTTTATCATATCAAGATTTCCTCATCCTCTACAACCCATTTTGTTCCAGAAAAGCCGATTTGTCTGCATGGGTGGAAACCCTTAGCCTCTAATAGACACATTCCTTCGGAATGAAATACCCGCCTGGTCGAGAAGATTCGCAAATCCTCTCACCCAGACGGGGTATTCTTTTTCTTATGCAACTTCTTCCATCAAATTATGCGCCATACTTTTCCAACGCTCTCCGAATCACATCCTCACAGTTGAACTCTATTTTCATCGTTTGATCGTCATACAGATAAACCATGCTCACAAAAGCATCCACACATTCTTTTGTCAGCCCGCCGATGTACGTTTTCTCGCTGGCCTGCTTTGTCAGAGCTCGGATTTCTTCATCCAGTTCATCGGCACACTCCTGTTCTTCCTTTTCTGTCCGTATGCTATCCTGCAATGCAGCCAGTTTTTCCGAAAGAGCTTTTTTCTTTTCTATGTACGCATCCCGTAGCAGTACACCGTCCGCATACGATTCATACAGTTTGATTTGCTCTACCGAATGGCTTCTGCTTGCTTTTCCAAGCCCTCAATGTCCACGCAGCGCACCGTGATAGACTGCTTTTCCTGCATTCCCTGATTCACCACATCCAGCGCATAGAACACAGTTTTTATCGCACGAGCCACTTTTGCATTCACCGAATACTCTCTATAATAGCCGCCGTAGCATTTAGAGAACTTTCCTGCCGCCCTTTTATAGCCGCAACAGAAAACCATTTCCCCATACTGCTTTTCGTGCCGAAGCTGCCGTTTGCAGTTTCCGCAGCAAATCTTCCCTTTTAACGCGAAATCATCACCTACCTTATACTGAATTGGGGTCACGTTACGGATTGCTTTCTGTGCCTGATAGTATTCATCTTTTGTCACGATGGCCTCATGTGCATTTTCTGCAATGATCCACTTGTCCTCCGGGAGTGTCCGAATAGATGTAGTGTTTACATCAATTTTCTTTCTTCTCCCCATAACCAGCGCGCCCGTGTATTCATATCGTCTAAGGATTCTCCATACGATTGCCGCATTCCAGAGCATTTCACTGTCCGGGGCAATAATAGGATTACTGCCCATCAGCAGATTTTTCCGCTTCGCATACAGCCCCGGCGTGGGAAATTGTAATTCGTTCATACCGTAGGCGATCTGCGTTGTATTGCGGCCGGACAATGCTAATTCAAATACTTTTTTCACGCTGGCTGCGGCCTCTGGGTCAATCTCCCACCGCTGTCCGCCTTTCTTGTTCCACACATATCCGAAAGGAACATTCGTGCAGGTGGCTTTTCCGTTCTTCCAGTTCGTTTCCAGAGCCGCCCGAACTTTTTTCGCAATATCCCGGCTATACATATTATTCACCAGATTGCTGACTGCTACTTCGATTCCCGGCGTTCCGTTGTTCAGTTTCATGCTGTCAAAGGTATTATTCACAGCAATAAACCGAACTCCCATCAACGGAAAAATCTGCTCAATGTAATCGCCAACACCGATATAGTCACGACCAAGGCGGGATAAATCCTTTACCATGATGACTTTTATATCGCCCTGCTTCAAATCCACAATCATTTTCTGAAAAGCCGGACGATTAAAATTTGTTCCAGTATAACCATCATCTACATATTCTACAATCTCGCCAAATAAATCTTCCTGCTTTCCAATGTAATCGTGGAGCAGCATCCGTTGGTTCTCAATGCTGTTACTTTCATCCTTGCTGCCCTTTTTCAAATCTCCGTCTGCCAATGATAAGCGGAGATAGATTGCAATTTTATCATTCATTCTGAACCTCCGACATAATTGCAAGCACTTCCTGATAGGGGTCGCTGCACTTAAATTCGACCTCCACAGAATTGTCCATTCCCACATATATTTTCTTAATAAGTTCGTGCACCAGTCTTCATCAAACTCACTTTGATTCAGAAACCCACGCATCCGTTCCATCTGCGCATCACAGATTTTGATTCTCTTTTCCAGTTCCAATGCGCGCTGACGCTGCTTTTGCAGTTCATGTTCCAGCCGCTGCTTTTCTGCTATGTAATGCTCCTTTAGCTGACTGTATTCATCTTCGTCCAGAATTTCAGCTTTATAGTCCTCATATAAGCGCAACCGCCGTTCTTCGGCTTCCTGAATCCGAAACAGGATAGAGTTTTCTTTCATCTTGATGGAACGGGCTGAATCCAGATTGCTGCCGCGCATCATGTCTTTTACCATCTTTTCTTCTTCACACATGGTAGACACCAGATGATGAATCTGATCCATCGCCACCATCATCAGCATTTTTTCCGGCACCGCATGATAGGCACAGGGAGTCGTGTTCTTCTTTCTTTTGCAAATGAACACTCCATAGTGCGTTTCTTTCACCGTACCATGCACACGCCGTTCAAACGTCATGTTGCGTCTGCAGCAGCCACAGTAAACCATTCCCGATAGATGGTTATAACACTTCTCTCTGGTTGCTTTGGAACGAGCCATCGCCCTTTCCCGTTTTTCCTTATTCTGCTCCCGCCGTGCCTGCACTTTTTCAAAATCCGATTTCAGAATGATTGCTTCATGAGCGTTTTCAACAATATGCCATTCTCTCTTTTCCACTGGATGGAGGCCAATCCCTTTGTATGATGCAGTTTGCGTTTTTCCAGATACCAGTTCTCCAATATAGGTACTGCTGTTTAAAATACGAAGAACCGTACTAGGGTGCCATTTATTATAGGTAGGGTCATCTCCCTCATGTAATTTGCGATTCAGCCGTTCGTTCGGCCTTGCTACTTCTAAAAATTCCAACCTGCGGGCAATTTCGTTTGTACTCACTCCTGCAAGATACCATTGATAGATCAGTTTGACCCACTTCGCATCCTCAGTCGCTTCAAGCTTATTTCCCTGTTGGTTCAACTGATAGCCATACGGTGTACACCACGATGTAGGGATTCCCTTCTCGCGGCGCATCTGGTAACTAAGCTGATTTTCTTTGAAATGTCCTTCGCGTACAAGCTGTTTACCATGTTCTTGATGGGAACCGCAAGACTATCCACATCCGACTGCCGGATGTTGTCAAAATCATCGTTGATGGCGATAAAACGAACATGGAGCATCGGGAAAATAGTTTCCAGATAGCTTCCCGTTTCGATATAGTCACGACCAAATCGAGATAAGTCCTTCACTACGATGCACTGAATTTTGCCTGTCCGTACATCCTGCATCATACGCTCAAATTCTGGTCGGTCAAAACGTGTTCCCGTAAAACCGTTGTCTGCATAGGTATCGGTCAGCGTCAGTTCAGGGTTTTCCCTGATATAATTATGAATTTGCAAAATCTGTGTGTGCAGGGAATCTTCTGTTTCATGCCCGCCGTTCTCAACCGACAGCCGCGCATACGCTGCCGTGCGCAGAAGTTCTTTTTCGTTTTGCTGTACGGCCTCCTGCACAGCAGCCTGCGGCATCATATTCTTTCTACTCTTTCTTGCCATTACAATCTTCCTCTCCGTTGTTCAGCCATTCTTCCGGGAAGAATCTCTTCCACTCACTTTCTTGTAGGATCACTTCTACCTGTTCAAAATCTACGATCCATACATGGTCAAGCCATTCTTTAAGATGCGTGCGCTCCAACGTTTCAGGAATTGAAATCGCTCGGAACTTCATCAACCAGGGATTCCCATGGCTAAATGCTTTTTCTATGTCATTAACAGCCAGCATTATTTTTTTAAAAGCCGCTTCCTGCTTCTGGACCGCCACCTGATACTGATGTTCATACTCCTCTACCTGTTCTAGTGAAATTGATCCCTGCTCGTATTCCCGATAAACTGCTGTTCGTTCATCGTCCTTGGCCATCAAGTACGTAACAATCTCATTTGCTCTTTTTCTGTACTGCAACAGTCCAGCATCCATGCACTGCTTGACTTTCTCAGGATTCAAGTCCAGCACCCTATCAATATGCGCAGCTTGCATTTTTTTCTTTTTCCAAAGCTGAAGAATCTCTACGAAAGATTTTCTCGCTTTCGATGAAAGGGGCTTTTCCAGAGAAGCATCTATACCCCTTGTCAAACGAATAGATTTGCTGGCTTTCATCTTCTGATGTTCTGCACAGCAGACCTTTTCCACTTTCCTTGTCATAGATTTTTTTGAAGAGCAGATTTGTTTTTTTTCGGGCCTTTTTTCTCGAAGGCAACCTCGTAGATTCCAACTTTTTCTGAGCTTTCTGAAATTCCGTTTCTGAAACAATCGCCGGAACCTCCAATTCTCGCTTTGCCTTTGCCAGTGTCAGCGTACACTTTCCGATATAGAGTGGATTTTTCAAAATCAAGCGAATTGTTGAATCCGGCCACTTGATTTTTGCTCTTGACCTTTTTTTCTTTGCCATCTGGATTTGTGGAGATGGAACGCCCTGTGCATCCAATGCTCTTGCGATTTCCGGGATTTTCATATCTTCCAGATACATCTGAAAAATCAGCTTTACAACCTGTGCGCTCTCAGGATTAAGAACAAGGTTTCTGCGATCTTCCGACAGCGCATAACCATATTTAGCCTGTCGATGGGTCAATGTACCTTCTTCAAAGTGATTCTGGCGATTGGTAATAAATTCCGAACGAATCTTATCAATGGTCTTTCCATTGAAATACTCTGCAACTTCTTCGGCAGTTTTATCTGCACTGCAAAAGTCATCTTCCACAACTGCAAATTGGATACCAAGCGGATAGAACGTCCTCTGCAGTGTTTCAATGGCAAATGGAAGGGTTCTTCCACAGCGGAAGATAGAATCCACAGCAACCGCATCAAATTTCCGAGCCATCCCATCCTGTACCAATTTGTCAAAGCCCTCTGTGGCTTCTGCTGTTCTCTTACGGTCACTATACTTTTCGGATATGCTGGACCCACGCTTTTTTAGATATTGTGCAATGCGCTCATTCTGTTCCGCAATCGTATTGGATGGATTTTTTTCTCCGATCCTGCTGGAAATCGACCTTGTATAACTGACCCATTTCATTCCTCTGCCACCTCATTTCCGTGATGTGTTTGATATTCCATGAATTTTTCTGTGATACTGTGCAGTTCATCCTCGAAGCAGAAATGAATTTCAATCTCTGTTTTGCTATGAACATCTATGTGGTCGATCAGTTCTACCACGACCCTGCGTTCGAGCGTTTTGATATGTTCGTACTGCTTAAATTCTTCCAGCCAAGTGGGAAGCAGCGTATCGTGCTTTAATGCCTCCTGCTTCTTTTCGCGGATTTCCTGAATCTTATCCTGTGCCTCTTTTATCTTCTGCGCAAAGCGAGTATTCATTTCTCCGTACTCTTCCCGACTGACAACATCATCGCATAAGTCCTGATACAGACGGATTTTCAAATTACTGTACCGTTCTAATTCAGCTTCCAACGCAGTGATCTGGCTGTCCAGAATCTTTATGCCAATCTGTTCGCCGCTTGCCAACTCTGCATTGGAGAGTACCTTTTCCGCTTCTACAAGAAGTGTCACTTGATGCCGAATCGCAGCCAGAACACTTTCCGTCAGCTTCTCACTGTTTATCATGTGCGGTGTGCAGCCGCCGCCATTCTTATAGGTAGAGCAGTGATAGTATTGATACTTCTTTCCGTTTTTCGTCACCGTGCGGCGAATCATATTCTGCCCGCAGTCTGCACAGCGCAGAAAACCTGATAATGGATAAACTGTTGTCTGCGATGGTGCGGTACGAGTGTCCAGTTCCAACAACTGTTGTACTTGCTGGAACTCGCCTTTGCTGATAATGGCATCATGCGCATCTTCCACTCGAATCCAGTTTTCACTTCCAACATCATGGCTCTTTTTTACTTTGTAATTGATTTTCCTGCGTTTGCCCTGAATCAATGTTCCCGTATAGGATTCATTTTTCAAAATACGATTGACGGAAACCACTGTCCACTTCTGATTCAGCCCAGCCTGAAAACCGCAGGTATAGTTGAATCCATTGGCTCTCTTATACTCGTTCGGTGGCAGGACCCCAAGTTCATTCAAGTGGCTGGCAATGCGCTGTGAACTCATTCCGTTCAATTTTGATTTGAATATTTCCTGCACAATGCCCGCAGCGTATTCATCTATAATCAGATGATTTTTGTCTTTGGGGTCTTTGCGATACCCATACCCTGCGAAACTGCCAATGAACTGACCTTCTTTTCGTTTCACATCCAAGTGACTGCGAACGCGCAGCGAAATATCCCGGCAGTAGGTGTCATTAATAAGGTTGTTGAACGGAATCAGAATACGGCCTTATCATCGTTTTCCTCTGCACTGTCATAATGATCGTTGATGGCGATAAAGCGCACACCCATGAATGGAAAGATTCGTTCCAGATAACGACCCGTTTCAATGTAGTTTCTGCCGAAACGAGATAAATCCTTGACGATGATGCAGTTGACATTCCTTTTCTCAATGTCCTGCATCATCCGCTTAAAATCCGGGCGTTCAAAATTTGTGCCGCTGTAACCATCGTCCACATACTCATCGAACTTGTGCAATTCCGGGTGCTTCCCCATGTAATCGTTCAGCAACGCTCTCTGATTTTTTATGCTGTTGCTCTCCTGCTGGTCGCCATCCGAACGCGACAAACGAAGATATGTGGCGCAGTTGTATTTTTCATTTCCCTGAAAAAACATAAAAAGCCGATAACCTCCTAATCTATTTGTCGTTCAGACAATAAACCAAGAAATTATCGGCTTTAGTTAGCATATTCTGTTTTGACCCAAAGCCATTATCTCATATTTCGCGGTCTATGTCAACGCTTTAATGTGCTAAAGTGCAAATTTTCTTCTGCTTTCTTCTTTTTTTTATTTCCGATGTGTCCTTGCGCATTTTTTCAGCGTGTCCTCTAATCGGTTCTCTCCGGCAAAACTGATCTTTACGACCATTCCCCGATCAAGATAGCAGTAAGGGTTCTTGATCTGTGAAACAAAATCAACCATCCGTTCTCGCTGCGACAGGTCTTTCTTAATTTCCACATCGTTGATGTCCACCAGTTCTTCACGGTTCACATCCCGAAGTTCCATCGCTGCCAATTTCTTCAAATCCTCAAGTGTATGCGTCATTTTCTGGTACATCAAATACCTCCCTTCACCTATAGCATTCTAAAAGGGGTGTTTGGCAACCAAATTTTGAAATTTCACAAAAATATTTTTTAAGTGGTTGCCAAAAGGTGGTTTCAGAATGTTATAGGTATAAGGACAATTCTCGATTTTCCAGGTCGTGGGGCTTTTTCTCTCTTAGCGCAAGATTCGCCCATAGCCGCTCAAAACTCACTTTCGTGGTTTTTCCCGGCTGGCAATCTTGATGGGGATTCCGTTCCCCATTCCCACGGTACGCACAAAATCTTGGATTTTGGCTATCTGGCTCCACATGAATGTGTTCGCAGCCGAACGCCTACGGCTTATCGGGAGTTGCTCTGCAACTATAAAGTGCAGGAGGATTATGCTATGGCTCGACCAAAGAAAGACGAATCGCTTCATAGGGGGAAACGAGTTTACATCCGTTTCACAGAATTGGAATATGAGCTGGTAGCCGGATACGCTAAAGACGCCGGATACCCGATTGGTACTTTTGTACGCAAACAGGCTCTCCGCGAAAAGCTGGAAGTCAATTATAATATCGTTGCCGATCTGGGAGAAATTCAGAATTTGACGGTGCAGGCCGCAGGCATCGGGAACAATCTCAACCAGATTGCCCGCTTTTTTCACGGCGGCGGTCTGGCATCACGCGGAATGTTAGAAGAACTAAAAAGGTGCATTGCGGAAATCCGTGAACTACGGCAGGAAATCGTTCAGCTTGGAGGTGTATATCGTGGCAATTCTAAAACACATCGCAAGTAAAAATGCCAATTATGGGAGTGCCATCGACTATCTTAAATACCAGCACGACGAGTTTCATCTGGTTCCAGTTCTGGATGAAAGTGGGAATATGCTGCTTCGGGAAGAATTTTATCTTGACGGTTTGAACTGCAATCCCGAAACCTTTGACCTTGAATGTGAACTGTTAAACCAGCAGTACCATAAGAACAACACCTATGATGAAATCAAAAGCCACCACTACATTATCAGCCATGACCCCAGAGATAACGCCGACCACGATTTAACAGGAGAACGTGCACAGGCCATCGGGCTGGAATACGCAAAAGCTAATTTTCCGGGGCATCAGGCTTTGGTCTGCACCCATACAGATGGCAATAACGGAACAGGCAACATCCATACCCACATCATAATCAACAGCCTGCGCAAATCCGATATAGAGCCTCAGACCTACACCGAACGGCCAATCGACTGCAAGGCTGGATACAAGCACCACCTTACCAAAGACTATTTGAAGCACCTGCAAAAATCTTTGATGGATATTTGCCAGCGCGAAGGGCTACATCAGGTCGATCTGCTCTCCCCTGCTGCGGATAAAATCACACAGCAGGAGTACCATGCGCAGCGGCGTGGGCAGCTGAATCTGGACATTGCAAACATGGAACTTCTGGGCAATGGCATCACCCCCATGCACACTACCTTTGAAACAAACAAAGAAAAATTCCGCAATGCCATTTCTGACATTGCGGAACGTGCCACATCTTTTGAGGAATTTCAACGGTTATTAAAAGCGGAATACGGAATTTTGGTAAAAGAC
>ENA-OPZM01000838-OPZM01000838.1-human-gut-metagenome-genome-assembly--contig:-NODE-838-length-12266-cov-3.834253_pt1 | contig 12266 bp, 14 predicted proteins | sample MGYA00242478_ERZ504493 | MGnify/ENA primary metagenome ERZ504493 (study PRJEB26092, sample SAMD00036227) | human gut metagenome | host: Homo sapiens | study: EMG produced TPA metagenomics assembly of...
GTGAAATACTGGATCTTGGCTATGAAGTGACCAGGGTGGAAGACGGAAGAGTAACCTTTGAGCTGATGCCAGGGTGTGGCAGACGCCAATCTGTTCCTTCGTACCACAGAACGTGTGCTTCTGAAAGTAGGCGAAGTAAAGGCCGAGACTTTTGATGAGCTTTTTGAAAAGACCAAGGCCCTCCCATGGGAGAATTACATACCGAAAAACGGTAAATTCTGGGTAGCCAAGGCAAACTCCATCAAAAGTAAGCTTTTCAGTCCATCTGATATCCAGTCCATTATGAAAAAAGCTATTGTAGAGCGTCTCAAAGGAATCTATGGGATTTCCTGGTTTCCGGAAGACGGTCCGGAATTTCCTATCCGTGTGGCCTTTATGAAAGACGTAGCTCTGATCGGAATCGACACTTCAGGAGTATCCCTCCATAAGAGAGGGTATCGCCAGATGACTGTCAAGCACCTATCACTGAGACTCTTGCCAGCGCTCTTTTGATGCTCACCCCCTGGAAAAAGGATCGTATTCTTGTCGATCCGTTCTGCGGAAGCGGCACCTTTCCTATTGAGGCGGCAATGATGGCAGCGGATATGGCGCCGGGACTGAACCGTCATTTTTTGGCCGAGAGCTGGGAGCATCTGATCCCGAAGGAATGCTGGGAGGATGCAAGAGAAGAAGCCAGAGAACGTGTAAATCTTGATATTGAAACCGATATCCAGGGCTTTGATATCGATGCAGCTGCCATCAAGCAGCACGCGCCAACGCAAAAATGGCAGGAGTGGACAGACTGATCCATTTCCAGCAGCGCCCGGTCAGTGAACTCCGCCATTCCAAACCCTTTGGTTTTATCGTGACAAATCCGCCATATGGTGAGCGGATCGAAGAAAAATCCAATCTCCCTGCACTGTACCGTGAGATCGGTGAAAGCTATAAGGGGCTGGATCGCTGGTCCATGTATCTGATCACTGCCTATGACAAGGCAGAGAACGACATCGGCCGAAAGGCAGATAAAAACCGTAAGATCTATAACGGAATGATGAAAACCTACTATTACCAGTTTCTTGGACCACGTCCGCCGAAGAAAGGAAGTATTAAAGAATGAAAAAGATCATTTTTGCTACCGGAAATGAGGATAAAATGAAGGAGATCCGAAGGATACTTGCGGATCCTTCTCTGGAGATCCTTTCCCTGAAGGATGCCGGGATTCATGCGGATATTGATGAAAATGGAAAAAGCTTTGAAGAAAATGCCATGATCAAGGCAGAAGCCATCAGTAAAATGACCGGCGAGATCGTTCTGGCAGATGATTCCGGTCTGGAGATCGACTATCTGAACAAAGAGCGGGAATCTATTCCGCACGCTATATGGGTGAGGATACTTCTTATCATATTAAAAACGCAAACCTGATCCAGCGTCTGGAAGGTGTACCCGATGAGAAACGTACGGCACGTTTTGTATGTGCTATTGCGGCAGTTTTCCCGGATGGCAGAAGAAAGACAGTCCGTGCTGCCATGGAAGGCCGCATCGGCTACGAGGAAAAAGGGAGAATGGCTTTGGCTATGACCCGATCTTTTATCTTCCGGAATATGGCTGTACTTCCGCAGAGCTTTCCATGGAAGAAAAGAACAGGATCAGCATCGTGGAAAAGCTCTTTGCCTTATAAAGGAAGAGCTTGTATGAAGGTGCTGATCGTAAGCGATACTCACGGAAGAGATGAAAACCTGGAGATCGCGATAAATCGGGAGGCTCCTTTTGACATGCTGGTACATTGTGGAGATGTGGAAGGCAGAGAATTTTATATCGAAGCCCTTGCAGAATGTCCCTGCAGTATTGTGTCCGGAAATAATGATTTTTTCTCGGATCTTCCGAGAGAAGATGTGATCGAGGTCGAGGGAAATAAGATTCTGGTAACTCACGGTCATTACTACGGTGTATCCATGGCCTTTGATCAGCTGGCAGAAGCTGCCCGCTCAAGAGGATGCAATGCAGCTTTTTTCGGACATATCCACGTACCGGTTGTTGAAAAGGAAGCAGGTGTGCTTCTGGTAAATCCCGGAAGTCTGGCTTATCCCAGACAACGGGGACGCCGTCCAAGCTATGCAGTAATGGAGACAGATGGAAAGGGCGAAATGCACGTAGAGATCCGTTACCTCTGATTCCGGCAGAAAAAACAAATAAACTGTCATAATTGATAAAATTTGTGCCAATATTCAGCATATATTAGTCAAAAACGATTGCGAAAGTCAGCTATGTGCTATATAATGAACAAGTAGTTGTTTTCTAGTAATATAGAGCATTCTTTAGGGTACTGACCATGAATGGGTCTCGTTCCTGAGAATGCAGCAGAGCGGAATGAGAAGGTCCGCTTTACATAAATGAAGGGGGAAAATACAGATGACTGCGGTTATTATAGGGAGTATCGGCTTTTTATGCTGCTTCCTGTATGATCATAACAGTATCCGATTGAAAAAAAAGCTTTCTTCATCCGTTTTTTAGCATAGGATGTTTCCTGATCGCAGTGTCAACAGGTCTGGTGATCCGGAGCTGCTGGCCGCGGCGGGGAAGTTCTTTTTTTATTTCTGCTGTTTTTCTGACAGCAGCGATCCTGTTTCTGGGACTGTTGATCTATACATTGTTTTTTGCGCTGCCCTTTGATGAGACATATGTCAAAGAAAATCATGAAAGGCTAGCCTATACAGAGGGTGTTTATGCACTCTGCCGACATCCTGGCGTTCTGTGGTTCGCCGGATTTTATTTTTGCCTGGCCGGATTTCTGGGATCCGGGAAGGCAATGGGGGCTTTTGGGGTCCTTATCGTGTGGAACATATTGTACATTTTTTACCAGGACAGGATCGTGTTTCCGGAAACATTCAGTAATTACGGAGCGTATCAGCAGACAACTCCCTTTCTGATCCCAGACCGAAACAGTACAGCTGCCTGTATGAAAACATGGCGAAAAGGGGGGAAAAGGCGGTGAGTCTTGGCGAAAAGCTTCGAAAACAGCAGTATGATGCTATCTGGAAAGAATATTGCGGATTTCTTGATCTGACAATGCAGGATTACATGAAGATCCAGAATCGCCTGATGGAAGAGCAGATCCAGCTCTGGTCAGACTGTGAACTGGGCAAAAGCATTCTGAAGGGCAGGAGACCATCCGGGATCGACGAGTTCCGTCGGCTGGTACCTCTTACCACTTATGAGGATTATGCGGATATGCTCCTCCAGAAGAGAAGTGAAACTCTTCCGGGGAATCCGATCATCTGGATACAGACGACCTGGGAAGGCGGACGCCATCCGATAAAGGTAGCACCATACACAAGAAGTATGCTGGATACCTACAGGAACAATGTAGTTGCCTGCCTCATATTAGCTACAAGCCGTGAAAAGGGCAAATTTGATGTGGAGGAAACGGACAAGATCCTTTACGGACTGGCACCGCTGCCTTTTGCTACCGGCCTTTTTCCACTGGCGCTGAAAGAAGATATCGACATCCGTTTTCTTCCGGAAGTGGAAGATGCGGTAAATATGAGCTTTGGTGAGCGGAACAAAGAGGCTTCAAGATGGCCATGAAACAGGACGTGGAATTTTTCTCGGACTTGGAAGTGTGGCCTATGCAGTAAGCCAGAGCCTCACCGGAAGCGTATCATCAGGAAAAAGCAAAATCTCCTTTTCGGAACTTCTGCAGTATAAACCAAAGATGCTGAAAAGGATCCTGAATGCCAAAAAGATCTGTAAAAAGGAGAAACGGGAGCTTCTTCCGAAAGACCTTTTTCACCTGAAGGGATTTATGGTGGCAGGAACCGACAACCAGTGCTATAAGGATGATCTGGAGGAAATGTGGGGAGTTCGGCCCATGGAGCTTTTTGCAGGAACGGAACCTTCCATTATAGGAACCGAGACCTGGACCAGGAACGGAATGTACTTTTTCCCGGATACCTGCTTTTATGAATTTATCACCGAAAAGGATATGCTCCATAATTATGAGGATCCCACGTTCACTCCTCCGACCTATCTTATGGATGAGGTTGTTCCCGGGGAGAAATATGAGCTTGTGATCACTGTGTTGAAGGGCGGAGCCTTTGCCAGGTACCGTGTGGGAGATATGTATCGATGCGTGGGTCTTACCAACCAGGAGGATCGGACACAGATCCCGAGATTTGAGTACATAGACCGTGTTCCGTGGATCATTGATATCGCAGGCTTTACCAGGATTTCGGAAAATGGTATCAAAAGTGTGATCCAGCTGTCCGGGCAGCCGGTTACGGATTGGATCGCAGTGAAAGAATATAATGAGAAAAAACGCCCATATCTGCATCTTTATATAGAAGTAAAAAAAGAAGCGCTGATGTATCAGGCTATGAGCACGGATATTCTGAAAGAACTTCTGACCACGTATTTCAAATATATCGATCAGGATTACCGGGATCTGAAGAAAATCCTGGGAATGGATCCCCTTGTGGTGACCATCCTGCGCTGTGGTACCTTTCATCTGTATGAGTCCAGAAAAGGACGGAAACCACGGCATATGAGCACTCCTTATTATGAGGTGGCGGAACTTTTGAGACTGCAGGATGAGATCGGATTCGGGAATATGAGGAAGTAACTATGGAAAGCTATATATCATTTTCAATCATTTCAGTTTTTTTCTATACATTTATGATACTGACTCTTCTGGCTGGTAAGCGCAGCCGGATCATCAACAGTTTCATGTGTGTGCTGGGAGGAATGCTCTGCTGGACGCTGGGCTCTTTTCTGATGCGTATGGAAGCAGGCCCCTCTTACATCCTGTGGTATTATGTATCTCTGGCAGGAATCCTGTTTCTGCCATATTTTTACTATGTGTTCATCAGCGAATTCATGGGAGTGCGTATGGCAGAAAAAGCAAGATCCCATTGCTTTTGATGATGCTGCTTTTTGTGATCAACATCCCGGGCGGATCATCCTGCGCTGGCCAGATCTGATCCGTAAAAACGGTGGTGCGCATTTTGTTTATAAGATCACACCCTGGTTCCTTCTGTTCTTTGTGGTATCAGGGATCACCATTATCCAGATTTTTATTACCATGTACCGCGGATGCGGAGACATCCCGGATACCGCAAACAGATCGAACCGATCCTTGTGGGGATACTGATCATTTTTGTGGGAAACCTTGCGCTGGCAGTGCCGGCATTTTCCGGATTCCCCATCGATATTGTCAGCGGTCTGATCAATGCTGTCCTGATGCTTTATGCACTGACCAGAAGACGGCTGTTCCAGATGCGCCGTCTTGCGTCAGATGGGGTTTGCTTTGGTGTGGGCGTGGTCCTGACGGTAGTACTGTTTATCAATCTTTCACCGTACCTGATGAGTTATATCCGAATGCTGCTCCCTGCAGCCAGTGAGTATCATGTGCTGATCTTTTCTTTCGTTTTTCTCATATCTGCATGGCTGGTCACAGTGCTGTGGAAATGTCTGATGAACAATGTTTTTATCAAAAAAGAGATCCAGCAGTCTCAGGAGCTGAAAGATTTCAGCCAGTCAGTATCCAGGACACTCCGGGTAGGAGAGATCCTGCGCAATACGGTAAATGTGCTGAAGGAAACTACCAATGCAGGACGGATCTATATTTGTCTGAGAGACAAAAAATCAGGGGAATATCAGGCTGTTTACAGCAACCGTCCGTTGAACGATCTGACCTTTTCGCTGAAAGCGGATAATCCGGTGGTCACCTGGCTTACCAGAAATGAGGACTGTGTGGTGATCCGGGATTTTCGTTCTTCCACAGCCTACAAATCCATGTGGGAGTCGGAGAAACATATGTTTTCAGAGCTGGGTATCGAATACTGTGCAGTCTTCGACAAAATGATGATCTGGCCGGGATCATTGCGATTTCCGGTGACGGACACAGGAATCTGAACCATAATGACCTTGCCATGCTGTCTTCGGTCAGCTCAGTAGCTTCCATTGCCATCAAAAATGCCAGACTTTATGAGGCGGCATGGACTGAGGCAAGGACCGATGAACTGACGGGCCTTCTGAACCGGAAATATTTTTATGAGATCCTGGATGAGGAATACGAAAAAAATAAAGAGGGTTCGCTTGCACTGATCCTGTTCAATATTGATGATTTCAAGCTGTACAATCAGCTGTACGGAAATCAGCAGGGAGATGTTGCACTTCGAAAGGTGGCAGATATCATCCAGGCAAGTGTGGGAGAACAGGGATATGTGGCACGTCACAGTGCCAAGGAATTTGCGGTCCTGATGCCAAATTACGATATTTTTTCCGCCAGAAATCTGGCAGAATCCATACAGAAGCAGATCCTGCATATGCGCAACGATTCTGCAGACTACAAGCTGAAGATCCTTACGGTAAGCGTGGGGATCAGTGCGGCGCCTTATGCGGCACGCTCAGCAAAGGAACTCCTGGATAATGCGGACCTGGCAGTATATCATGTAAAGCGCAGCGGTAAAAACGGCATCGAGATTTTTGACACCATGCTGAAGGAAAGCCTGGATGAAGAAAATGCGGGTAAGAAATCCGATCATGAACATATTTATCAGTCCTATGAATCCACGATCTATGCGCTGACTGCAGCCATTGATACCAAAGATCATTATACCTTCGGACATTCCAACAATGTGGCTTATTACGCAACAAGTCTTGCGAAGGCGCTGAACTATACAACGGAAATGGTGGAGATCATCCGTCAGGCGGCGCTTCTTCATGATGTTGGAAAGATCGGGATCCCGGAGCATATCCTGAATAAAGAAGGCAAGCTTACGGATGAAGAGTATGAGATCATGAAAGGTCATGTGGAGCGTCCATCGGGATCATACGTCACCTTCCGTCGCTGGATTATGTTATCCCTGCGGTTATCGGTCATCACGAACGTTATGACGGAAACGGCTATCCAAGGAGGATCGCGGGAGAAGATATCCCGGCATCTGCAAGGATCCTCTGCATCGCAGATTCCTTTGATGCCATGACATCCAAACGTTGTTATAAAGAACTGATGCCAGTGGAAAAAGCTCTTCGGATCATAAGAGAAGAGGAAGGAAAACAGTTCGATCCGGATATGGCGGAGGTATTTATCCACATATTTCGGGAAGGAAAGATCCATCTGGCAGAACCGGCGGAGCTGAAACGGGAAGAAAAAGTATAAAGAATATTAAGATTACGGGTCTGACAAGCTATGTCAGACCCGTTTTTGTGAAGAATATGAAGAAAGTTTTATTTATCATCTCCGGTAAGGCGAAGTACATCCCGGATCTCATCCACATTCATATCCAGGATCACGGCAAGCTCATCAATGGTGAATTTGGTGGCGTCATCATCGTCTGTGAGTTCTTTAACCGCAGCCTCCAGGTTTTCTACCTTGGATACCAGATAGTCGTCACGGAATTTCTGCTGTGTCTGTTCCTCAATGGCATGAAGGATCCCACTGCGGATACGACCACGCATCCAGGCATCGTTTTTCTCCTGTGGGGCAGTCTCTTTGAGAGACGCCAGAAGGGCCAGATTTGCCTCCTGAATGAGATCAGCCAGGTGGATTTCCTCACAGTTCAGTTCAGCGGCCATCTGGCTGCCTGAGCCATGTAGAACTGTGTCAGTGCACCTTCAGCAGCAGTGTCACCCTTTGCAAAGGCCTGAAAGAGGGACGCAAGATCATCCGGATCAAGTCCTTCCGGGGAAAAGCTTTCCATATAGTCACTGAGATAAGCCTGTTCCTCGGCAGTAAGAGCAGCACGGTACCCGGAAGCTCTTCCTTGTCGCTGGATTCGGATGAAACAGCATCTGCTCTAGCAGCACCGGTGCTTCATCGGCGCCTTCGATGGTGATCCCTTTTAATTTGAGATACTGCAGGATCTTTACAAGCTGTGAAGTGCTTAGATCCGATTCATCGAAATGGTCACGGATCTGCTGCTGTGAGAGCTGCTTATTGTTTTCCTCAGCGATGGCACAGATGTCATTAAGCTTCTGCTGAAATAATTTTATATCCATGTAAAAACATCTCCTTATTATTTGCTTTTTTTCTTGACTTTAATTATGGTTTCATGATACCATAAGCCAGTCGCAAATGACAAGAAAACCTTTAAATAGGCGGAAAAAACGTGAAAAAAAGTTTTTTAAAAAAATTCAAAAAAGGTGTTGACATTTGTAGATTGCTATAATATAATATCACTTGTCGTCAGGCAGGAAACGAAAACGAAACACAAATGAAGACGACAACAACTTAATAAAAACCATAAGTAAATGGTACATCGGGGTGTGGCTCAGTTTGGCTAGAGCGCTGGTTTGGGACCAGGAGGCCGCAGGTTCGAATCCTGTCACCCCGACTGCTGTAAACTTATTACCGCAAGCATGCGGGTGTAGTTCAATGGTAGAACACCAGCCTTCCAAGCTGGATACGTGGGTTCGATTCCCATCACCCGCTTCTCTGAGAAGAGAGCATGTGTCTGTAGCTCAGCTGGATAGAGCAACGGCCTTCTAAGCCGTGGGTCGGGGGTTCGAATCCCTTCAGGCACGTTGTGGTGGGTATAGCGCAGTTGGTTAGCGCGCCAGATTGTGCTCTGGAGGCCCAGGGTTCGAATCCCTGTATCCACCTTCGCCCATTGGCTATCGCCAAGCGGTAAGGCACAGCACTTTGACTGCTGCATTCGCTGGTTCGAATCCAGCTAGCCCAGTCCTTTTTATGGGGTATTAGCTCAGTCGGTAGAGCACTTGACTTTTAATCAAGTTGTCCGGGGTTCGAATCCCCGATGCCTCATTAGCGGAAAGCATTTGCTTTCCGTTATTTTTTTATCATCAGACAGGATGAAAACATAATTGAATATGCGGATATGGCGGAATTGGCAGACGCGCTGGTTTTAGGTACCAGTGGGCAACCGTGCAGGTTCAAGTCCTGTTATCCGCATCAGAAAAGAGAGAGACTTTCTGTAAATTTTGAATTTATGGAAGGTCTTTTTTATTATGGACACTTATGTAATATCCAGGACAGAAATGCTACAGATCATGAGCAATATGTCTGTAGCATTCTTACTATAGAAATTTTTATCTGAATCAAGCTGTCATCTACATTGAATCAGAATAACCGCCTGATAAATGATCCTACAATTTCTCCCCTTCATTCACTTCCTCAATAAACACCTTCCCTTCCGCCTGCTGTTCCGCAAAATGAAATCGCAGTACAGCCTGAGGCCAGTTGAGTGTGATGATGGCTTTTTTGTCCCGTGTCTTTCCTGCGGCCTGAATCTGATCTACAAGGTCTGCGAGGACTTCGCGGGTGAGATATCCGCCTCGCCAGTGAAAGGTGAATTCGCGGTCTTTTTTTGCGGCCTGGAGGGCACGTTTGTATACGTCTTCCAATTTGGTGAAGGACAGCTTTTTCTCGCGGTAATAAAAGTGGTTTCCATCCGGGCAGCGAGGTGCCGGAGCGATCAGTGGTTCATGGTCACGGAAGATGTTTTTGTCATCCAGATTAAAATAATCGTAACGGATACTGGTTGAGCCGTCTTCGTTTTTGCCCAAAGTATTATCGAAGGTGGCATCCAGATGATAGTACTGTCCGTTGATTCGGACGATGTTCCAGGTATGACGGTATTTGATCCCTTTTTCCGGATTGTTCCCGCAGATGGCGATAATACACCATACACCAAGGGCATCACAGAGGACCTTTACGGATTTGGCGATTCCCTCGCAGACACCGACACCATGGCCCAGAGGCCCGATGATCTCGTGGGAATATGGCTTTTTCAGCTTGTCGTAGCGGATATTTTCGCAGATGAAGTCATGGACATATTTTTCCTTATCCCACTCGGAAAACTTCATAGCGGGGCGCACAAGCTTGTCTACGCGGGCTCCCAGGGCTTTCTGATGCTCCCGGATTTTATTTTTGTCGAAGATATATTCAGGATCAGTATCAGATTTGGCGAGTCCTTGTAATAACGGTATTTAAACCCCACAGCCCAGAAAATCTCCGGGTGATCCAGACGAAGCTGGAAAAATACATCATAGAGCCAGTTTCCATCGGTGGTTGGTACCTGCGGGATCAGGAACTCGTCGGAAAGCTCCATAAGCCCGTGAAGCATTGCACGGTACACGTTTTGTTTATCTTTCGGCATTTTGCGTAGTAATATTCTTCAGTTTGTTTCATATATAAAAATACGGAGACTCCTTTCCGGAAAAATAGATTTCAATCAAAGATTATAGCATAAAAAAACATGCAGGACTATCAGAAAAGATACACCCTGCATGTTTTGGTATTGAATATTTTAGATTGAAAATAACTGTGAGGCTGGATCAGCGTTATACAGCTGATAATACCGGCCCTTCTGTGCAAGCAGCTCCTCGTGGGAACCACGCTCGATGATGTGTCCCTGCTCCAGGACCATGATGCAGTCACTGTTGCGTACTGTGGAAGTCTGTGGGCAATCACAAAGGTCGTCCTGCCTTCCATCAGCTTATCCATACCATCCTGTACAAGCTTTTCGGTACGGGTATCAATGGAGCTGGTGGCCTCGTCCAGGATCAGGACGGGTGGGTCTGCAACGGCTGCACGGGCAATGGAGAGAAGCTGTCGCTGGCCCTGACTTAGGTTTGAACCGTTTCCGCGGAGAAGGGTATTATAACCCTGCGGAAGCCTGCGGATGAAACCGTCGGCGTTGGCAAGCTTTGCTGCTGCGATAACCTCCTCATCTGTGGCATCCAACTTTCCGTAGCGGATATTTTCCATAACGGTTGCTGTGAACAGGTTGGTATCCTGAAGAACGATGCCCATGGAGCGTCTGAGATCATCTTTTTTGATCTTGGTGATGTTGATGCCGTCATAACGGATCTTACCCTTCTGAATGTCGTAAAAACGGTTCAGAAGATTGGTAATGGTGGTTTTTCCGGCGCCGGTGGAGCCTACAAAAGCGATCTTCTGGCCTGGCTGTGCATACATGTTGATGTCATGGAGAACGATCTTGTTGGAATTATAACCAAAGTCTAGATCCTCCAGGACCATATCACCCTTCAGCTCGATATAATCAGTGGTACCCTCAGCTTTGTGGAAATGCTTCCATGCCCAGCGGCCGGTACGTTTGTCGGATTCGGTAAGAACACCGTTTTCCTCTTTTGCATTGACGAGAGTAACGTAGCCTTCATCCACTTCCGGTTTTTCATCCAGAAGATCAAAGATACGTTTTGCACCTGCAAGAGCCATAACAATACTGTTGAACTGCTGGCTGACCTGGTTGATAGGCATGTTGAAGCTCTTATTGAAGGTCAGGAAGCTGGCAAGCCCGCCAAGTGTGAAGCTGCCGATGCCGTTGATAGCAAGGATACCGCCCACCATGGCGCAGATCACATAGCTGACATTTCCAAGCTGTGCGACCACAGGCATCAGGATGTTGGCAAAACGGTTTGCATTGTCTGCGCTGGTGAAAAGCTGGTCGTTCAGTTCATCGAATTTCCGGATGCTTTCGTCCTCATGGCAGAAGACCTTGACAACCTTCTGACCCTCCATCATCTCTTCGATATAACCATTGACAATACCAAGGTTGGTCTGCTGCTCCAGGAAATATTTTCCGCTTAAGCCCGCAAGCTTCCGGCTGGCAGTCATCATAATGGCAACCATAAGCAGGGTAACTACAGTAAGCGGAACATTCAGGATCAGCATACTTACAAGAACACTGACGATGGTGATCACACTGGAAAGCAGCTGCGGAAAGCTCTGGCTGATCATCTGGCGCAGGGTATCAATGTCGTTGGTGTAAATGGACATGATATCGCCGTGTGCGTGAGTGTCAAAATATTTGATGGGAAGCGTTTCCATCGTTGCAAACATATCGTTTCGGAGGTTACGTAAGGTTCCCTGGGAAACATTGATCATGATACGGTTATAAGTATAGGTGGCAATAACACCAATGGCGTAAAAGCATGCCACACGTGCGATGCTGCAGCCAGAGGCCCGAAATCCGGTGTATCTGCTGAGAGAAGCGGTGTGATATACTGGTCGATCAGGGTTTCATGAACATGGTTCCCTGTACATTGGCAAGAACACTGACAAAAATGCAGATCACCACGATCACGATATGGATACTGTAGTTTTTAAAGATATAACGGGCAAGGCGTCCCAGAAGCTTTCCCGCTGCTCCGGTGTTCCCATACCCCTTGGGCCAGGACCGCCCCGTGCCCTTTCATGTTCTGTTTTTTCAAGCCGGCTCACCTCCCCTCGTCAAAATCACCGGCGCCGCCCGGTCTGTGAATGAAATACTTCCCGATAAATGGCGTTTGGTCTTAAGAAGCTC
>ENA-OPZM01000840-OPZM01000840.1-human-gut-metagenome-genome-assembly--contig:-NODE-840-length-12251-cov-2.712719_pt1 | contig 12251 bp, 19 predicted proteins | sample MGYA00242478_ERZ504493 | MGnify/ENA primary metagenome ERZ504493 (study PRJEB26092, sample SAMD00036227) | human gut metagenome | host: Homo sapiens | study: EMG produced TPA metagenomics assembly of...
ATCTGATAAACAGTAGAATGAGAACAGAACATATAAGTCGCGATTTGAAATCGCCCCCCTTTTGTTTGGGATACATCGATCTTGGCGTAAAAAAATGTGCGTTGTCATCGTTTGACTGTAAAAAGTAACAGGTTTTTCCAAGGTATCTTAATAATTATGAAAAGGGCTGAACAGTCATACTGTACAGCCCTTTTCGATTGTAAAAAATTTACCGCTCTTTCTTCATCTCAAACACCAACGCAATCGGTGCGGAGCCACGTCTGTATCCTGCCGGGACAGTTATGCAAAGGCCGCCTTCAACTTCTTTAAACGCAACAGTTTCACCATTTTCCACCATACAGATCTCTGAAATTTTCGCCTCGGTATACGGTACGAATTCCGCCTCTACCGATTCCTGTACCGTCGGATACAGTCGGAACACATAGACGGAATCTCCTTTCTGTGTGAACGAAAGGGTTCCGCTCTGGTACGGCGCGCAGACGCGGGTTCCGTAGATGGCATCGCCGAAGGTTTTCATCCACTGGCCAAAACCGTTCAGGCTGTCCCAGGCATCGACCGGGATGCGGCCGTCCGGCTGTGGGCTGACGTTCAGCGCCATGTTGCCGCCTTTGGCAACGATGTTGACAAGCATGCCGACAAGCTCACGTGGAGATTTATAATGGTCGCCGTATTCGTATGTAAAGTCAACGCCGAGGGTAAGGCAGCTTTCCCACGGAACGTTCAGCGGTTCTTCCGGAATGCAGAGCTCCGGTGTCACGTAGTTTTCGTAAGCACCGCCGATTGTACGGTCAACGGAGAGAATCCACGGCTGAATCTTACGTGCTTCCTCAACGATCTTTCCAAGCTCAATATCCTGGCCGTTGCTCTCAGAGACCCAGCCCGCGTCGAACCAGAGAATATCCAGTTTACCGTAATTCTCGCAGAGCTCCAGCACCTGATTCTTTGTATATTCTTTAAAACGGTTCCACACTTCCGGGTACTCCTTCGGATCGTAGGATGGTCCGCGGGATGTCATGCCGTCTTTTCTAAGCTTCTCATTCCAGTAGTCCGGGCAGTGCCAGTCTGCTTTGGAAAAGTAAGCGCCGATGCCGATGCCTTTCTCACGGAATGCATCAAACATGGATTTCACGATATTCCGCATTTTTGTCTCATGGAACGGGCAGTCCTCTGCGGTTGTCTTATAATCGGTATATTTCGTATCCCAGAGGCAGAATCCGTCGTGATGCTTTGTGGTCAGAATCAGATAGCGGAACCCGCAGTCCTCTGCCATCTGTGCCCACTCCTCCGGCTGGAAGCGGACTGGGTTGAACGAACGGTTCAGATTAAAATACTGTTTTTTGAACGTTTCTCCGTCTGCCCAGTTTACCTGGTGGCGGGACCAGTCAGAATCCTTGTCACTTAATGCCCAGGAAGCAACCATACCCGGCTGGCAGTACAGACCGAAATGCATCATCAGTGCCAGTTTCTGGTCCTGGAACCACTCAAGCTGCTGCAGAATGGCCGGATCGGTCGGACGCACATACGTTTCAGCGGCGCTGTAGTTGTGAACACCCTGGGAAACAATTTCCTGTTCCGGATCAGCGGGTGCTTCATTGCTCCGGATATCAATGGTCGGTTCTGGTGTTCTGTTTTGATCTTCGTGTTCTAAGTTCTCTGTGCTCATAAGAGAGTCTCCTTCTCATCAAGATAAAATTCACACCAATACTCGAAAATACAGCCAGAACCCGTAAAGAACCGGTTTTGGCACTACAATTAAGAAAGAATCCTGCTTTATGGGATTCTTTGGCTGCAGCGGGTTGAAAAAGCGACATAATTCCTCGCTTCCGCAGTGCGATCCTGCCCGGAGGGCTTTTCTATAGAAAAACGACGGCGACCCGATGACGTGCAGGCGGCCGCGGATCGGACAGGAATCCTGTCCTCGAGATAGTGTGTGTACGGACTCCCGACACCGGGATATCCGTCTGTGTTGTCTATAGAATACCATATAAATGTTAAAAAGTCACCTTTAAATTTAAACAAAATGTTCATAAAAAATCGGTAAAAGTGAACAAAAAGAATCGTAAAAAAATCTGAAAAAATAACCCCAACGGGGCTTGCAGGACGAATTTTAGCGTAGTAAAGTAAAAAAAGAAAAAACAGAAAACAAAAAGGAGGAGAACATTATGCATATGGCTGATGCGCTGGTTGCGCCTGCAGTGGCTGCAACAATGTATGTCTGTTCCGGCGGAGCAGCTGGTTTTTCTGTAAAAAAGTACGCCTGGAGAGCGACCCGAAAAAGATCCCAGTGATGGGAGTGATGGGTGCGTTTGTCTTTGCGGCGCAGATGATTAACTTTACAATTCCGGCACAGGATCGAGTGGTCATCTCTGCGGAGGGATGATGCTGACTGCATTACTCGGACCGTACGCCGCATTTTTAACAATGATCGGTGTGCTGCTGATCCAGTGTCTGCTGTTTGCGGACGGCGGTCTTCTGGCGCTTGGGTGCAACATCTGGAATATGGCGTTTTATGGGTGCTTTCTCGGCTATTTCCTGTTCTGGTGTCCGATGATGAAAAAGGGAATGTCGCGCGGAAAGATTGTAGGTGCTTCCATCCTTGGGTGCGTGGTGACGCTGCAGCTTGGTGCTTTCAGTGTGGCGCTGGAAACACTTGCATCCGGTATTACGGATCTGCCGTTTTCTGTATTTGTGGCAACAATGCAGCCGATTCATCTCGCGATTGGTCTTGTAGAAGGCCTGATTACAGCGGCCGTTCTGCTGTTCGTCTATGAAGCGCGTCCGGAGATGCTTTCGTGCAGCGAAGAAAGGGCAAAGAGCCGCTTTTCTTTCAAGAAGACAATTGCGATTTTAGGCATCGCAGCACTGGTGATCGGCGGAGCTGTTTCTCTTGCGGCATCCTCCAATCCGGATGGACTTGAGTGTCCATGGAGCGTCTGACTGGCTCGACGGAACTGGAAAACGACGAAACCGGCGCACATGCAACGGCGGAAGAAATTCAGGAAAAAACGGCACTTCTGCCGGACTATGGATTTAAAAATTCCGATTCCACGTTTGGAACCAGCTTTTCCGGAATTGCGGGATCCGCAGTCGTTCTTATTGTCTGTGTCGGTGCATGCTATGCATTCCGTTTCTTTAAAAAGAAAAAGTCATAAGCTGCACGGAACAGGAGAAAGAAATGAATAAACTTGGCAATGCACTATATGAAATCCATCATATGGATATGCTTGCGGCGAAGGACCAGTGGGTGAACAGGCTTCATCCACTGGTTAAACTTGTTTTAACGATTGTTTTTCTGACCGTAACCATGTCCTTTCCAAAATACGATCTGACCGGCCTGCTGCGCATGGGAATTTATCCGATTGTACTCTTTATCGTCGGCGAAATTTCATTCTGCGACAGTATCCGGCGGCTTCGGATTGTCCTGCCGCTCGTCTGCTTTGTGGGGCTGTTCAATCCGATCTTTGACCGTCAGGTAATCGGGCATATTGGTACCGTTCCGCTGACAGCAGGGATGCTTTCCATGGTGACGCTGATGATCAAAGGCATTTACAGCGTACTGGCGGCATATCTTCTGATTGCGACAACATCCATCGAAAAAATCTGTTATGCACTGCGTCTGCTTCACATCCCTGCCATTCTGGTGACACAGGTGCTACTGACGTACCGCTATGTTACAGTGCTTCTCGAGGAGGCAAACCGCATGACCCAGGCGTACAGTCTGCGCGCGCCGAATCAGAAGGGTGTTCATTTCAAGGTATGGGGAACACTGGCCGGCCAGCTGCTTCTGCGCAGCATGGACCGCGCAAATGAGGTGTATGAAAGCATGACTTTGCGTGGCTATCAGGGGGAATTTTACTATACAGCGAAGGAGCCGTGCAAAGCGAAGGACTGGCTGTATATGGGTGTGTGGCTTGTACTTTTTGCCGTACTGAAAGTAACGGGATGAAGCGCTGCGTGGGAAGACATCTATTTGCAACAAGTTGGAAGAAGTAGAAAAGCAACCTGGTGCAGTTGCCTGCACGCGGGAAGAGAAAAGAATTGTCGGGAGATATCAAAAATGAGCCATATTCACATCAATTTTGAACATGTTAATTATTCTTACGAAAAATCAGTCCCGATTCTGCAGGACATCACGTTTACTGCACACGAAAATGACAGCATCGGACTGATCGGCGCGAACGGTGTTGGAAAATCGACGCTGCTGAAACTTCTGGTGGGACTGAATCTGGACTACGAAGCAGCATCCGTGTGGAGGAAATGCCGGTTGTAAAAGAGATGCTTCCCAAAGTGCGCGAAAAATCGGCTATGTCTTCCAGGATTCCGACAGCCAGCTTTTCATGTCGACGGTATTTGAGGATGTTGCATTTGCTCCGCGAAATTACGGGCTGCCGGAGGAAGAGGTGGAAAAACGTGTAAACCATGCACTGAAACAGATTCACATCGAGCATCTGCGGGACAAACAAATTTACAAAATGTCGGGCGGAGAAAAAAAGATGGCATCGATCGCGACGATTCTCGCTATGACACCGGATATTATCCTGATGGACGAGCCATCGATTGCACTCGATCCCAGAAACCGCAGATCACTGATCCACATTCTGAACGATTTTGAACATCTGAAAATCATCGCATCGCACGATCTCGACATGATTCTGGAAACGTGCAGTCGCGTGATTCTGATGTCCGGCGGGTGCATTGTCTGCGATGGAGATGCAAAAGAAATTTTGACGAACCAGGAACTTCTCGAGGAAAATGGACTGGAACTGCCGTTCTGCCTGCAGAAGCCGGTGTGGTAGAAAAGGCCGAAAAAAACAAAAGAAAACAACACCCGGGGATATCTGAAATCAAAAAATCAGATATTCCCGGTTGTTGTTTTTAAAAAGAATCCGAAGGTCGAATCGGGATTCGGATTTCTGTTACAAATTTTTCTGGATCGCTTGTCATTCCGTTGTCAATTAAGGTGATTTCCTGCGATCGTCTGTCATAAAGATATCTCCAAAGAAAATTTATACAGCAGTACGAATCGGTTTCTTCTTTAAGTACCGAAACACCAGCAGGCAGAGGATAATAGAGGTCAGAGATCCACATGCCGTTGTAATGCCCATCGGGAACAGCGTGTCCGGGAACCAGATGGAAGTCAGATACACACCGGGGATTCTAACAAGCAGAATGGCAATGATATTGTGCAGGAAGGAAAATTCCGACCGTCCGCAGGCACAGAAATAGCCGCTGAAGGTGAAGTGGACTCCAGCAAAAATGCAGTCCCAGATATAACCGCGGATATACTGACCGCCGAGGCGTGCAACCTCCGCATCTGTTGTGAAAAGACCGACCACAGGAACGGAAATAAACTGAATCGTAATAGCGACGATCAGTCCGAAAACGACAGCAATCAGTGCAGCACACCACATGGTCTGTTCGGCACGCTTCTGCTTTCCAGCACCGATGTTCTGCGCGCCGAGCGCCGAAACAGTGGAAAGCATGGAAGATGGAATCAGGAACAGGAAGCTGATGATTTTCTCTACAATACCGACTGCAGCCGCTGCTTCCAGACCGCGCCGGTTAGCGATGATGGTAATGATGATAAAGGCGATCTGAATAAAACCATCCTGCAGGGCGATCGGAACACCGATTTTAAGAATCTGTCCCATCACAGCTGTCTGAGGGGAGAGATCCGACCGGGTAAGACGGATGCCAGTATCACGTTGCGGATCGCAATCAGTGCCAGAATGACGCTGAGTGTCTGGGAAAGCGTGGTTCCAAGCGCGGCACCGGATGGACCAAGATGCAGGGCGCCCATAAAGAGATAGTCGAGTGCGATATTGGCCGCACATGCGACTGCGATGAAGTACATCGGGCTTTTCGAATCACCAAGTCCACGGAAGATGGAACTGATGATATTATACGCGGTGATGAATGGAATACCAATGAAACAGATCGTCAGATAAGCGACGGTGCCGGAAACGGCTTCGGATGGTGTGGACATCACAAGTACGATCGGCTTTACCAGAAGAAGCAGGATTACCATCAGCACGACGGAAACACCGAGAAATAAAGTGATGGTATTTCCTGTGCAGCGTGATGCCTGCTTTTTATCTTTTGCGCCGACGGCCTGCGCGATGCTGACAGTCGTTCCCATGGCAAGTCCCACGATGATAACGGTAATCATATGCATAACCTGACTGCCGATGGAAACGGCTGTTGTACCGGCCGCGCCTTCAAACTGTCCGATGATGAAAAGATCTGCCATGCCGTAGAGCGTCTGCAGAAAATACGATAAGAGATAAGGCAGCGAAAAATAGAAAATATTTTTCCAGATACTGCCGGTTGTTAAGTTTCGTTCCATGATAGGGAAACCTCCTGTTGTAGAATATTACGATTATAGTAAACCCTACAATAATTATAGAGTCAAGAATATAATTTTCTGCACTTTATAAAAATACTTTAGATTTATAAGTTCGAACGTTTTCCGTGTGCACTCCTTGACAAATGTTCAAAAAAGAACTATTATACAAAAAAGTTCAAAATAGAACAAATAAGAATATCAAGTTAAAAAAGAAGGTGAAAAAGTATGTTTGATGAACAATGGCAATTTGCAGTGGAGGTAGAACGAAAATACGCCAAGTACCGAAAAAAGGTCATGGTGCGTTATGATCTGTCAGCTGCGGAAGTGGATGTTCTGCTGTTTCTTGCGAATAACAGCCAGTTTGATCTTGCAGTGGATATTGTGCGTGTGCGGAAAATGCAGAAATCGCATGTTTCACTGGCAGTGAACAAGCTGTGTGAAAAAGGATACATTCAAAAAGAAACAGATGCGGCGGATCGCAAGAAAGTGCATTTGAAGCTAGAAGAAAGTGCATCAGAAATTATCCGCTTTGGACAGGATTGCCAGAGAGCGTTTGGAGAATCGTTGTTTTCCGGAATTTCCAGAGAAGACAGGGAAGAATTTCTCAGATTATGCGAGCTGATTCGGAGGAACGTGACGGAAAAATAAAAACGCTGAAAGCCAGAGAGAAGAACATAATAGAAAAATAAGACAAAACAAAAAACAGAAAGAGGAGGAAAACAGTCATCTGCCCCTAAATGGCAAAAGTACAGGAAAAGTGCAACGGATCTAAGCGGATGACAGAAAAACTATGACAATAACACAACTTATCGTATGTATTGTGGCTGGTCTTGGCGCCGGCTTGGCACGGGACTTGCGGGACTCTCCGCAGCGGCCGTTGTTTCACCGATGCTGATTACCTTTTTACACATGCCGGCTTATCAGGCGATTGGCATTGCGCTGGCATCGGATGTGCTGGCATCAGGAGTAAGTGCCTGGACTTATAAAAAGAATAAAAACATTGATATCCGCCATGGCGTGATTATGCTGATATCTGTTCTGATTTTTACACTGGTCGGCAGCTTCGTATCTTCGCTTGTGCCAAATGGAACCATGGCGGATTTTCGAAAGTGATGACACTGTTTGTCGGACTGAAATTTATCATCCGTCCGATTATGACAACGAAAGAAGTACAGGCAAATAAATCAGAAAAACAGAAAATCCAGCAGTCGATTCTCTGCGGTGTTGTGATTGGATTTATCTGTGGATTTGTCGGAGCAGGCGGTGGCATGATGCTGCTTCTGGTGCTGACCAGCGTGCTTGGATATGAACTGAAACAGGAGTTGGAACGAGCGTCTTTATTATGACCTTTACAGCTCTGACCGGTGCGATCTCCCATTTTTATATCGGCGGCGCGCCGGACATTCCAATTCTGATTGCCTGTGTCATCAGTACCTGGTCTTTGCACAGATTGGAGCGAAATGGGCCAACGGGGCAAATGTGAAAATGTTGAACCGCGTGACGGGAATTTTGCTTTGTGCGCTGGGAGTGGTGATGCTGTTTTTCTAACTACGTCGACTGACACTTTAGAAGTTTTCAAATATGATTTAACCAAATCAAGAAGTCCCTTGCTTCCATGGTGAAAAACAATAAGCAGCGAATCGGATTGAGAATATCTGCTGCTATATAGGAAAATCCTGTGGGACATGAACTGCCTCCCAATCTTCAAAATGGAAAGCGGAAGATTGAGAGATAGTTTAACGTCTTGCAGGATTTTTTCTATCATAAAACTATAGATTTTACGCAGATAACCTCAAAATCAGAAAATGGTGTACAACTGGATGAAAAATAAATCAGGATCTCATCGCACCATCCACGGAAAGAATTTCTCCGGTTACATACGAAGCCATATCGCTTGCCAGGAAGAGGAATGCGTTTGCAATGTCTTCTGCCTCACCAATCTTCGAAGAGGAATGCGGTTGATGAGTGGATCAATCATTTCTTTTGGAAGTTGCGGCAACCATATCGGTACGGGTGATGCCAGGTGCAACCGCGTTTACACGGATATGGAAAGGACCAAGTTCCCGTGCGAGGGACCAGGTCAGACCGTTGACCGCATATTTACTGGATGGATAGCAACGCCGCCCGGCTGGCCGCAGATGCTGACCATTGAGCTGGTATTTAAAATACAGCCGCCGCCCTGTTCTTTCATAATAGCAACGGTTGGAAGGATGCCGTTCATCATGGCGTTGACATTTAGATCCATGACACTGGCAAAGCGCTCTGCGGTATACTTGTCAATTGGCGTACTGTCTGAGACACCGGCGTTGTTCACAAGAATATCGATTTTGCCGTATTTTTCTTTGACTTTGTTGATCTCATCTACATGCAGCTGCATCGGTTAGCTTTGGCCATGCACCGGAAACTTCCCAGTCCGGGTTTTCTTCTTTTAAAGATGCAACCGCTTTTGCAACGGTCTCTTCCCGGGATCCGAACAGGACGACTTTCGCGCCGTTCTGCAGAAATTTGTGCACAATGGCATAGCCGATTCCTCTGGTTCCGCCGGTAACAATTGCAACTTTATCTTTTAACATCATACCATTCACCCGATCCCGTTTTTTCGTATCAATGAAAACTGATTATGCAGGCTGTAGTTTTTATTTTTTTAACGATTCGGAGAAAAATGAATTTTGCATGAAAAATCATTTGACTCTGAATGACGATTCGTTTTGGAGAATACAAAAAACGGGATATTTCCTTTCTCTTAAATTTTGTTGCAAATCTTTTCCTTTTACTGATGTGCGATAAAGAAGTAATAGAAGTGTAAAAAATTTTGCCGTTCCTATCCAGCACTTGCGCATTGTGTCGGACAGGTCGGGCGGTTATTCGGGCAAGTCCACCTTGCCAACAAAAGAATAATAAATCTCAATGTCCTGCCTACGGGTCTTGTTCTCGTCATAGCTGCACTCATGCACAACGATTTTCTCTACAAACTCCCGCAACAGAGTAGGGGTAAGTTCTTCAAAGCTGGTATGCCGCCGGACAACATTCATAAACTTTTCTGCGTTCACGGTGGCTTCCTGTGCTTTGGAAAGCTCCGCTTGGATAGCAGCGGCTCTTTCTTTCAGCTCCCGTTGTTCTGCTTCATAGTCTGCCGACAGCTCTGTGAAACGCTCGTCTGATATGCGCCCGGTCACGCTGTCCTCATACAGCCGCTTGAAGATAGCGGATAACTCGGCTATGCGTTTCTCGGTGGCTTCCAGCTCCTTTTTCTTGGCGGCGTTCCTGCGCTTGCCCCCGTCCTCGTTCTGCTCAATCAAGAGCTTCATAAACCGAGCTTCATGCTTTGCCGCATAGCTTGTCACTTTCCGCAGATTGGAGAGTACGCCAGCGGTCAAGAGGTCGGTGCGGATAAAGTGCGCCGTACAGTCATGGGTGCGTTTCTTGTAGTTGCCGCAGATATAACAGTCCTGCTTGCGCTTGTCCGTCTGGTATCGCTGCTGATACATGACACTGCCGCAGTCCGCACAGAACAGTATGCCGGAGAACAAGCCCACTTCATCATAGCGGTTGGGGCGTTTGCGCTGCTTGCGAAGTTCCTGCACCCGTTCCCATGTCTGGGTGTCTATGATAGGCTCGTGGTGGTTCTCGAAAATCACTTGCTTTTCCAGGGGATTTTCTACACTGTGCTTGACTTTGTAAGAGAGCTTTTCTGTCTTGAAGTTTACCAGACAGCCTGTGTATTCCCGGTTTTCAAGGATATGCACAACGGTATTGGTCGCCCACTTGCACTCATAGCCGGGGTGGTAGCGGCGGGTGCTGCCCGTCCTACGGTATTCCAGCGTCCCCGGCGTGGGGATTTGCTGCTCTGTGAGCATACGGGCTATCTTAGTCGGACCGTTCCCGGCAAGGCAGAGGTTGTATATCTGCTTGACTACGGGTGCAGCTTCCTCGTCAATAATGAAATTTTCGTCCTCGTCCATGAGGTAGCCATACACAGGCTTGCTTGTGATGGGCTTGCCACTCATGCCTTTTGAGCGTTTTACTGCTTTGATTTTCTTGCTCGTATCTCTCACCAGCCATTCGTTAAAGATATTCCGCAGCGGGGCAAAGTCATTGTCGCCCTGTGCGCTGTCCACTCCGTCATTGATAGCGATGAAGCGGACACCTTTCTGTGGGAAAATCATTTCCGTGTACATTCCCACTTGCAGGTAGTTTCGCCCTAACCTCGACATATCCTTTACGATAACTGTCCCGACTTTTCCGGCTTCAATGTCCGCAAGCATGGCTTGAAAACCGGGTCTTTGAAAGTTCGCACCAGAATAACCGTCGTCCGTGTACCAGCGCAGATTGGAAAAGCCGTTCTGCTTTGCATAGGTTTCAAGAATACGCTTCTGGTTGGAAATGGAATTGCTCTCGCCTTGCAGCTCGTCCTCATGGGAAAGTCTTGGGTAAAGGGCGGTAATTGGTTGTTGGTTGGTCTGTCTTAACATAAAATCCTCCGTTTCCGACAGCCAGCCCCACTATTCCGTACCTTGATTGTACACATGGGGCGGCTGTCTGTATAGCGGCAAAAGCGTCAAATCTGCTTCTTTATGGTCGGTCAAATCGCCGTTTTTTGTGTAGCAGCTTCCGCTTCCAGCACTTTCATCATCTTGTCGCTGCGGTGTCGGTTGCGCCCTGCTTGAAGAAGCCGGAAACGGTAAGGACGGAGTTGCCCATGCGGATTTCCGTCACACAGTCCGGGCGGCGGTCTGTTTTGGTGGTGCTTGTCTGTTTGGTTTCTGTCATAGGCTCTCCTTTCGCTGCTTCATCAGTTGCTTTAATCGTTCCAGCTTTTCCTGTGCGGTTTCCTTTCGGAAGTTGCTGCCCGTGAAGCGGACGGGGGCGCACATGGAAGTCAGCCTGTCATAGATACGGGCGTGGGGCGTGTCCTGCGGGTGCTGCAATTCCTCCAGCGTGAGGTTGGTCGTGGCGATCAGCGGCTTGCCGCTTCGGTAACGGCTGTCAATCACGCTATAAACCTGTTCCAGCCCGTATTCTGTCCCTCGCTCCATACCGAAATCATCAAGTATCAGCAGGGGGTAGCTGCAAAGGCGGGAATTATATCATTCCTGCCCTCAAAGCTGGCGGCAAGGTCATTGAGTATTGTTGCAAAGTTTGTCATGCAGACGGCAACCTCTTTTTCCATAAGGCGTTGGCGATACAGGCGGCAAGGTAGCTTTTTCCTGTCCCCACGCCGCCCCAAAACAGGTAGCCGATATTTTCAGCCTGCATGGTTTCCCAGCTCTCCACATAAAAGCGGGCGGTTTCGGTCTGCGGGTTTCTGCCGTTGTCATGCTCAAATGTCCAGTTCCGCATAGCAGGGTCGGTAAAGCCCCGGCGTTTCAAGTCCTCCACTGTTTCAAGGTGCTTCTGTCGGCTTTCAGCGGCTTCCCGTTTTTCACGGGCTGCCCGCTGGCAGTCGCACTCTGTCGGGTGTCGGTCATGCCCTAACCATTGGGCGGTTTCTTTTGAAAAATAGGCTTCTTTGGGCGTATGGCACTTGCCGCAGTATAAAAGCCCGTCCTCGCCTGTGTAGTCCTCCGCTTCGGCGGTAGTGGCTGTAATGTCCGTAATCATAGCTTCAATCTCGTTTTTCATAAGCTCTCGCCCTCCTTGCATGAATAATCGGGTATGCCCTGTTTCGGGGCAGCCTTGCCTTTGGCAGCGTCCTCCTGCGCCCACTTGTAAATGGTGGCTGCATGGCTGTGGTACTGCTTCCCAGTGGAAGCGATATGGCAGGAAAGCCGGTCAATATAATACTCCCACTTGTCGGGCAGCTCTGTTTTCAGCCCGGAAAGCTCTGTATCGGTCAGTATCACATTGTTGTATCTGCCATAAGCAGCGGGGACGGGGTGTCCCGTTTCTCCCTCTCTCTCTTTTT
>ENA-OPZM01000841-OPZM01000841.1-human-gut-metagenome-genome-assembly--contig:-NODE-841-length-12248-cov-6.102384_pt1 | contig 12248 bp, 13 predicted proteins | sample MGYA00242478_ERZ504493 | MGnify/ENA primary metagenome ERZ504493 (study PRJEB26092, sample SAMD00036227) | human gut metagenome | host: Homo sapiens | study: EMG produced TPA metagenomics assembly of...
CTGTTACCGCATCCGATACATCGGCATCAACACCCTTTGTTGTGCGCTTCCGAGTGCAAGAGTTTTGATTTCCGAGATGTTACCTCTGATAACATCAAATTTGATTTTCTTTTGCAAGCTTAACCGCTGTGTCTGTGCGGAGCTTGCTTGCACCTGCACCGACAGGATCAAGCAGAATCTTGTGAGAAAGTTCATTAGCTTTTTTTGCCCGCAATGAACATACCCTCAATTGAGTTTTTGTTAAGTGTACCGATGTTGATGTTAAGACCGCCGCAAATGCTTGTGATGTCGGCAACATCATCGGGTTCGTCTGACATAATCGGACTTCCTCCGCAAGCGAGAAGTACATTTGCAACATCGTTTACTGTTACATAGTTTGTGATGTTGTGTACAAGCGGTACATTTTTTCTTACATTTTCAAGACAATTTCCAATCATAGCGGATTCTCCTTTATAAAAATAAAACGGACGCACCAACAAAAGGTGTGTCCGTAAAGGCTCGCTGTTTCCCTCCGTTGGCATTATCCAAATCAGGTCATAGGTCGAGGCATTCAGCCTCCTCTCAGCCGACTAACTTGTCAGCTCCCTTACTTATAATATACAATTTGTGTCGTAATTTGTCAATGAAAACTTGACAAATAGTCACCGAGAACAATTATACAAATCTATCCTCAGTAAAATCTTCTGTATTCAGTATATCATTTATGTAAAAAAACACTGATTTTTAAATATCAGTTGACTTGAAGAAGAAAAAACAGTACAATAAAAATAACAGATAATATGGTTGAATTTGCTGTTGTAAAGGGGTTTTCCTCGAATTTATTTTTTGTTGAACAGGAGAAGAAGTATGTTTTGTAAAAATTGCGGAAGACAGTTATTGCCTAATGAAAAGTTTTGTGCCGATTGCGGAGCGCCTGTACCCGTACAGGAATCAGCTGTACAGAACGAACAGCCGATTGCAGAAAATCAGTCGGTTGAACAGACTGCCGATATGAATGTTCGGAATGAGCAGACACAGCCTGTTGAAAATCATCAGACTGACGCATATAATCAGATGCCTGCAAATGATTATTCCGCACCGCAGTATCAGACAGTTAATGCACAGGCGGATATAATCAGTATCAGAACGGTCAGCAGGGCGGATATTCTTATGATTATAACAATCAGAGCGTTCAGCCACAGTATGCACAGCCGATTCCAAAGAAAAAGTCAAAGACACCGTTTATAATTACAGCGTGCGGCATTGCGGTTGCACTCGTTGTTGCAATTGCGGCATTCTTTATATTTAACGGACTTAACAAAGCCACTCCTCAGGGACAGATTCAGGGTACATGGATTGCCGAGGAGGACGGAGTAAGCCTACAACTTGAGTTCAAGCCTGACGGAACAATCGGTATCCCGAATGCAAAAGAGCTTGGCAAGCTTATTTCAAGTTATGCCGGCAGTTCCGATTACGGCGATTTAATAAACTATGATGAGATTTTTAATATGATTAAACTGACATACAGCATTGATGACCAAAAGACCCTTTCGGTAAGTTTTGAGGTGTCTTTTATCAATCAAAGTCAGTCGCAGTCACTCAAATGGTCTGACGATCCCGCAAACGGCGGTTCGGATACATGGGGAATCGACGGCGATACTCTCTACATAGCCGGCACAAAGCTGACAAGAGTCAATAACTGATAAAGTCTTAAAAAATTCGTAAAAAACAAGGTCACGGTTCAAAATCGTGACCTTTTGTTGTGTGGAATATACAGGCTCTGTCAAAGGGATTCCGTCGCTGGCCGATGAACGATACTGTATGACAATCACTTTGTGTTTTAGATAATTCGATTTATCACAAAATATGTGCGCTTACTTGCGGGCGGATGATATCTGCCCCTACAGATTTGTACAAAAAGAAAAGACAGCACAATTTCTGTACTGTCTTAGTTGGAGCGGATGACGGGGCTCGAACCCGCTACCTCCACCTTGGCAAGGTGGCGCTCTACCAGATGAGCTACATCCGCATTTTATTGGTGCCTCCGGGCGGAATCGAACCACCGACACGGGGATTTTCAGTCCCCTGCTCTACCGACTGAGCTACAGAGGCAAAAATTGGCGACCCGGAACGGTTCGAACCGTCGACCTCTAGCGTGACAGGCTAGCGTTCTAACCAACTGAACTACCGGGCCAAATGTGGTGGGAACAACAGGGCTCGAACCTGTGACCCTCTGCTTGTAAGGCAGATGCTCTCCCAGCTGAGCTATGCTCCCACATGCCTTTGTCGCTCTATCGAAGTTCTGTTGAATTTCGAATATCTCTCAGCGACAGATATTATCATACTACAACTTGTTCCAAATGTCAACACTTTTTTGAAATTTTTTTCATTTTTATGAGTGACATCACGAACATTTGCGACAAGGCCTTTAAAAATCTTTATTCTTCGCTGTTTTTCTCTGCAATCAGCTTTTCAAGGTCATCCTTTGTAAAGACATATTTCTTATTGCAGAAGTGACAGGTTGCAACGGCAACACCCTGTTCATTGACCATAGAACGGATATCATCGTCGCTGAGGGTACAAAAATAATTTTCAAGCTTTTCTTTTGAACAACCGCAAATATACTTAACAGGGTTTTCGTCAAGCACTTCAACCTCAAAGCCTTTGAGGGCTGTTTTGCAGATATCGAGAATACTCATACCCTTTGCAAGCATAGTTGTAACGGGTTCAAGCTCTGCAATATTCTTTTCAAGCTTGTCGATAACAGTATCGTCTGCACCCGGAAGAAGCTGAATAAGCAATCCGCCTGCAAGCAAAACCTCGCCGTCCTCTTTGTCAATCAGCACACCCAAGGCACAAACTGTGGGAATCTGTTCGCTTGTTGCGTAGTAGTTTGCAATATCCTCGGCAATTTCACCGCTGACAAGCTCAACCTGACCTATGTACGGATCGCCTGAACCGTAGTCACGCATAACATTTAGCATACCTGTTCTGCCAACTGCTTTTGCAACATTGATTTTGCCGTTTTCATAATATTCCGTCGGGCAGTCTGCATTGCCGACATAACCCTTTACATTGCCGCTGCTGTCGCCGACTGCAATAACGGGACCGAGTTCACCGTCACCCATTACACGGAGGTTGACTGACGCATCTTTCTGTTTGAGCATATCGCCCATAATTGAGGTTGCACACAAAAGTCTGCCGAGTGCGGCTGTGGCACTGCGTGAAAGATGGTGAATCTTCTTTGCGGTAAAAACTATGTCAGAGGCATCAACGCAAGCCGCCATAATAGCACCGTCAGATGTAATACAACGAATTATTTTATCCATATCGGTTATCCTTTCGATTCATTAAACTCTTTGTTGCGTGATTTTTTCATCCTTGCAACATAAATTGCCCTCTGTTCATCCGCTTTCGGGCTTTCAAAGGTAAGGTCGCCGTAAACAGCCTCTACTTCAAAACCTGCATCTGTGAGCATTTTTCTGATTTCATCATCTGTATAGGCTCTTTCCGAAAAGCTTTCGGACGAACGATAATACACACCGTTTTCTTCCTCAAAGAAATCAAGGTCGATTTTCACCTTGTTATCATCTTCGGGAGTGTTTTGCCATACGCAGAAAACGCTGTCGTTTTCATACACAAAGGTATTATCCGCAAGAACATTTTTATGCTTGTACACCGTGTTGACATCAAAAACAAACAGACCGTCATCGTCCATAAAAAGTCCCACACGGTCAAATGTTTTTGCAACATCTTCAATTTTTGTAAGATGATTTATGCTGTCGAGAGTACAAACACAGGTATTTATTGTACCATACAAGTCAATACTCTGCATCTTCTGCCTTAAAAACAGGATATCAAGCCCTTCTTCGGAGGCACTTTGCATTGCCTCGCTGAGCATTTCCATACTGTAATCAATTCCGAAAACATCCACGCCCCGCTTTTTCAAAAGTCGGGTAAGAGTTCCCGTTCCGCAGGCAAGGTCAAGCGTTATGCCCATATCATGACCAAAACTTTCGGCAAGCTTTAAAATATAGTCACAGCGTTTTTCATAGCAGGCGTCCTGCATAAGTCCGTCATAAAATCGGGCAAATGACAAATAGCTCGGCATTACTCTTTTTCTCCGTTTTTAATTCGGTCAAGCACAAGCGTGTAACCGTATGTATCGTTGTCAAACAACGCTCTTTTCACTCGGCTGATAGTTGCGGTTGACGCACCTGTTTCCTTAACAATTTCGGTATATACTTTTTTTTTCGGTAAGCATTTTTGCAACAACAAGACGCTGTGACATGGCTTTAAGCTCTGCACTTGTGCATAAATCTTCAAAAAAGCGATAGCAATCTTCCTCGTTTTCAAGAGAAAGAATTGCCTTGAATAAATAGTCGGTAGAATCATTTTTCAGCTTTGAATTCAAAACCGTTTCCTCCTTAATTTTGTTTCCGTAAATTTTGAAAGCAATATGTTTTCATACACTAAAATTTTAACACACAAAAGTATGAAAGTAAAGTAAAAACTGCTTTTTCGTCTTTTTTTACGAAATTTGCCTGTGATTTTTTACACATAAATTTATGCAAACACAAAACAGCCGTCCGACTGAACAGCTGTTTTGCACTTAAGGTTAAATGTTTTTCTTTATAGTATCGAGAGCGCCTTTTTCAATACGGCTGACCTGTGCCTGTGAAATTCCTATTTCAGCCGCAACCTCCATCTGAGTTTTGCCACGGAAAAACCTCATTGAAAGAATCCGCTTTTCCCTGTCCGAAAGGTTTGTAATTGCCTCTTTTACGGCAATTTCTTCAAGCCATGTTGAATCGTCATTCTTATCGCCTATCTGATCCATTACATATATAGTATCGTTTCCGTCCGAAAACACGGGTTCATAAAGCGACACCGGCTCGACAATTGCCTCAAGCGCAAGCACACCTGTTCCTTTGGCATCTCCATAATTTTGGCAATTTCTTCAACAGTCGGCTCACGGTTATTTTTATTTGTGAGCTGTTCTTTTATCTGCATTGCACGGTAAGCCGTGTCCCTCATTGAGCGTGAAACCCTGACTGAGTTATTGTCACGCAGAAACCGTCTGATTTCACCGATTATCATAGGCACTCCGTAGGTGCTGAATCTTACATCAAGCGTCGGATTAAAATTGTCAATCGCCTTGATAAGCCCGATTACACCCACCTGAAACAAATCGTCGGGATTTTCGCCCCTGTTTGTAAATCTTTGAATTACGGACAGCACAAGCCGCAAATTTCCGTTAATCATCTTGTCTCTTGCCTTTTTCTTTTCGGCAGGAGAACCGTTTTTGATTATATTAAGCAGTTCCCGTTTTTCGCTTTCTTTAAGCAGTTTAAGCTGTGATGTGTTTACTCCGCAGATTTCAACTTTTCCGTATTGCAAAGAATTACCCCCGAATCTGAATTTTAATCGGTTTTGTCTTTACAATAGTTATTGACGGTTTTATCGCTTTTATACTTTGAGTAATTTTAAAAAAGTTTTCTAAACTTTAAAATTGTACATTGACAATGGTACAATCAAATGGTACAATTTAAGTGTAGAATTAGCCATGTTATACAAATTCGCATATAAATCATTAAAAGGAGGACGGCTATGTTTACAATTGATTTCACAAGCCGTGTGCCGATTTACGAGCAGATTTGCAACAATGTAATCAGACTTGCATCGGCAGGTGTGTTCAAATCGGGTGACAGACTGCCGCCTGTACGGACGGTTGCAAAAGAAATCGGAGTAAACCCGAATACCGTTGCAAAGGCATACCGCACGCTTGAAATTGACGGCTACATTTACTCAACTGTCGGCAGAGGAACATTTATGACCGACAAGCTGACAAAAGACACGGCATACAGAGATATAGCTCTGAAAGCATTCAGAGAAGCCACCAAAAATGCAGAACTGTACAGCGTTCCCCGCCAACAGCTTATTGACATTATTGACGCCATATACGAAGGAGGCGGTAAGAATGATTGAGGTTAATCACATAACAAAAAGGTTCGGTAAGGTAACTGCCGTTGATGATTTTACGCTCGACATAAACCGGGGCTCCGTACTCGGCATTGTCGGAAGCAACGGCGGCGGAAAATCAACACTTCTGAGAATTTTGTCAGGTGTGTTTGATGCTGACAGCGGTGAAGTTAAAATTAACGGTCAGAACATTTATAACAATCCGTCTGTTAAGGGCGAATGTTTTTTTATTCCCGATTTTCCGTATTTTTCAAACAGTGCAACACTCGAAAACACGGCATATCTTTACCGCAGTCTTTACCCGAATTGGAACGAGAACGCTTTCAGACAATTTTGCTCCGTGTTTCCTATTGACCCTGATGCAAAAATAATTGATATGTCAAAAGGTATGCAAAGACAGGCGGCTTTGATATTGGCGATTTCAACCTGTCCGAGATATCTTTTGCTTGATGAAATTTTTGACGGACTCGATCCGGTTGTCCGCCGTCTTGTAAAGAAAATTCTCATTGACAATGTTTCCGCAAACGATATGACGGTTGTCATTGCGTCACACAATCTGCGTGAGCTTGAAGAATTGTGCGACAGAATCTGCCTTATCCACAAGGGCAAGTTACTTCTTGAGCGTGAAATTGACGAAATCAAGCTTGGACTCCGCAAGGTTCAGGTTGCGTTCACGGAAGTTCCCGACGATTCGTTCTTTGAAGAAATCAATGTTATCAATTTGTGGAGAAACGGAAATATATTCAACCTTACAATCAGAGGAACGGAAGATGAGTTTATGCCAAAGCTTGAGGAGCATAAACCGCTTTACATTTCAGCCGTTCCGATGACATTGGAGGAAATTTTTATAAGTGAAATGGGGGCAGCAGGTTATGACGCAGAAAACATCATTTAAAAGCAGAATGAAACAGGCATTTTCATTCTTCCGCAGTGACCTGAGAGCCTGTACTCCGTTGCTTGTGGTATTCGGACTTATCTCGGCTGTAACGGTTGTAATCTGCTACACAATATGCGTTGTGCTTGGCGAGGACATGACCTTTACAGGTGCGTTGTTAAGCCTTAACTTTCTGGGAGTTACGAACTCAGGCACAGGCATAATCGAGATTTTCCAGTATTCATCGGCAAACCTCATTTATCTTATTTCAATAATATTTACAATCATCTACACGGTGCGAATTTATTCGTATCTGCACAACAAGCGCAAGGCTGATTTGTACGGTTCTCTGCCGATTGGCAGGTCAACGCTGTTTGTCACAAAAACAGCGTCGGCATACCTCATGTCAATTATCCCGACATTATTTTTCCTCGGAGTGATTTCAATTATCACGGTCTGCACGGGAAATTCCGTAATAAGCGAGCTTAGTTCGATGTTCCTCAAAATATGTCTCGGAACACTTGCATCAATCTCGTTTTTCGGTCTTATTGCAATTTGTTGCGGAACAATGCTCAACTCCGTGCTTATGTTCATTGCGGTTTGCGTAGCTTATCCGCTTTCCGCAATCTTCATCAAAGGCATTGTTGTGGGTTGTTTTGACGGCTTTTATGTCGGCATTTTCAAAGACAGCATTATCATGAACGCACTCAATCCGCTTGCCGCATATGACGGAATCAACATTATTTACTGGCTGATTTTCTCGGTTGCTTGTATTGTTCTCGGCGCTTTTCTTGCAAAAAAGAGAAAAGCGGAAAGAGCACAGTCGGCATTTGCATTCCACCTTCCGTGCTACATAATCAAGGTACTTGTTTCGTTCCTTGCAGGTATGTTCCTCGGTGTGCTTTTTGCCTCGGTAAATGTTCTCGGCGGATATGCGGGTTTTGTTTTCGGATTTATTCTTGCAAGCGTTCCCGTTTACATAATCGTTCATCTTATTTTGTACAGAGGCTTTTCAAAGCTTATCAAAACCTCGATTCCGCTCGGTGCGTTGATTATTGTAAGCTGCGTCGGAGTTGCACTCTGCTGTTTTGATGCATTCGGTTACAACAACTATGTACCGAAAACTCAGGATGTCAAGAGTGCCGGATTCTATGACGCAAATTCAAACTATCAGGCAAAAGACAGTGCTGTCGGCAAAAATCTTAAAGATATGGCTGACGATATTACAGACAAAGACACAATCGCAAATATCTTGGAGGCACATTACAAACTTGTAGACAACCGCAATTATTCGGTAAAGAACAAGTTCAAAAACACTTGGGTTTCAATGTTCAAGGACAATGTTCCTGTATTCAGCGAGATTTCAAAAAATCCCGATTACGCATTTGCCTACACTCTCAACAACGGTAACATCGTTACAAGAACATACAGCTCAGCATCGGCTTTTGAAGAAACAGAGAGCTATCTTTCAAGCACTTATAACGAACTTGACACATCCGACATCATCTATTCAAAGGGCTATATCAAGGCATACAGTCCGCTTGTAAAAGCTGATTACAAGGATATTAACACATTTATCGTTTCAGGCTTTGACGGCAAAGCAACTGACGATAAGCATCCTGATTTTGTATCAAGCAAAATTATTTATACTGATGATGACGGAACAGTAAGTTATTCTAAAAATTGCAAAAATACAGCCGAAAAAATTAAAGAGGCTTTTCTCAAAGACCTTGATAATTGCAGTGACGAGGACTTTGCGAAAATAGATCAAATGACCAAGTATGCAGATCATGCGCTTGATGTTGCCTATGTCAATTACGGTGAATACGAAAGCTTTATAAAATCCGAACCCGATGCTGTATGTGTGATTGCGATTGCAACAGGTGATGTTAATTCGTATTACGATGGAATGAGAAATATGGATTCTTACAACGGCAATACTGCCGCAAGAACACAGGTTGTTTATACTGTTCCCAAAAGCTTTAAAAGCACTATAAAAGCGTTGCAGGAGCTTGGTATTCTGAACAGCAAGCTGTATATGGACAAGGATTATCTGCCGGGTGATTCAACATCTTATAAGGAATACACAGGCGAATATTACTACGATGATTACACCTCCTCATCCGATTTGTATGACTATACAGACGATTCTTATATTGACGACAGCGAATATTGATACAGGCATTACACTACAGGAAAGCAGGATTTTAAATGGAACTTTACAACGGACGACCAACCGACTTAACAGGCAGAGAAGACCGTGAAATCAGAGTATATGACCTTCTCGACAGCCTTGGAATTGAATATCAGCGAACCGACCACGGACACGCTGACACAATGGAGGCTTGCAACGAGATTGACGCTGTGCTTGATGTGCTGATTTGCAAGAATCTTTTTCTGTGCAACAGGCAGAAAACCGACTTCTATCTTCTTATGATGCCTGGTGACAAACCTTTTAAAACAAAGGAACTGTCAAAACAAATCGGAAGTGCAAGACTTTCATTTGCTACTCCCGATTTTATGCTTGAATTTCTCGACATCAAGCCGGGTGCGGTGAGCGTTATGGGGCTTATGAATGACAAGGACAACCGAGTAAGACTTCTTGTTGACGAGGATGTTCTCAAGGGCGAATATGTCGGCTGTCATCCGTGTGTAAACACCTCAAGTTTAAAAATTAAAACAGCCGATGTTTTCGGAAAGTATCTTGATGCGGTTCACCACACCGCAACAACCGTAAAGCTTATCGGTGAAGATTAAGTATAGAAATCATTAAAGTATTAAACGGCAACGGGATAAATTTTTCCGTTGCCGTTTCGTTTTTTACAGAACATAACTGCCCCCGAACCTTTGAAAGATTCGGGGGCAGTAGTCTGAATATTAAGAAAAATGAGTGTCAATTATTTGATTTACTTTTCAATCTTTCTTCTGTAGCAAACGAACATTGCACCGCTTGCAACGAGCATTACAAGTGCAACCGAAACAGCAGTCATCGGGTTGCCTGTCTGAACTGCACCGTTGCCGCCTGTTGCAGATTTTGTTACTGTATCCTTTGTTGCAGTATCTTTTGTTGAAGAAGTTACGGCAGACTTTGATACATTGTATTTTACTACAAACGAAAAATCAACATCTGTCATATATTCTTCATCCTCGTCAAGGCCAAGGAGTTCATTTACATCAATTTGGCAACCAACTTTAAACTTCTGATCCTTATCATCCGGGAAGTCAACACATACATCATCAACATAGATATCTTCTGTACCGTCAAATTTGATTGTGTAAGTTTTGCCTGTTACGATATCCTTAACAACAACTTCCATACCCTTGTAGTCAGGAGTAAAGCCGTAAATCGGCTCATCATCATAATCGTAATCAGCTAAATCTACGATATCAGCCTTTGTATAGTTCACCTTTTCGGGTGCTTTTACAGAAACCACTTCGTAACGGTCATTGTCATCGGGTAAATCGGGATTAAACGGATCGTCACTATTTTCTAATGTAATCTTATAGCTTGTCTGTGCATCCTGATATGATACATTTACAGTATACTCTCTGTAAATCATATCAACTAAAACTTTAAGAGCTTTTTCAAGGAGTTCATAAAACTCATCTTCGGTCATATCTTCTGTAAACTCAGGCATATTTTTCTCATATTCAATCAATGCCTTAATTACTTCGCCGTAATTAAACGGATCAGCAAGCTCAGCTTTGCAGTCCTTAGCATCAACCTTTTCGGTTGTACCGTCACTGTAAACAGCTTCAATTTCCATACCTGTAAGGTCAAGTTTGAGTTCAAGATTGAACTGACTGAAATACTTGATTAGGCTTTCTTCTGTTGCATTTTCGTCTGCGATTTTTGATAAATCAATATCAGGTTCAATCACATCCTCTGCTGTGTATGTAAGCTTGTCGGGGAGCTTTGTAATTTTAAGCTCTGTTACCTTTTTTGCCTCATCGGGTGACGCTGTGTCGTCTGTCTGTGCAAACGCTGTGAACACGCATGAAAATGCAAGCATCAAAACGATTGCAAGAGATAATACTCTTTTCATAAATTTTTCCTCCTGAAAACTAAAAATCATTGTATGATAAAAGCATATACAATTACAACGCTATTGTAGCACACTATTTTGCAAAAATCAACTGTTTCAACAAATAATTGTCGCAAAAATTCTTCACTTGTTGTTTTTTATAAATTTTTTATATAGTATATTATTGCATTTGAGGTTTAATTATAATTGTTCAAAATAAATTTGTACTTATTGCAAATTTTCTATTGTAAAATTCTGTCATTGCTGATATAATTGTAGACGGAATCAAAAGATTACCGAATACCCGAAAATCGGCATAAAATCTACCTAGCAAATATGGTGATTAAATTGAAAATTCTGCTTAATCCAGACAAAGAAATTGTAAAAGAAGTTCGCAAACAGCTTATACGCACGGGCGGTTATTGTCCGTATATGTTAATCAGAAGCCCTGCAACACTGTGTATGTGTGAGGATTTCAGGGCAAAAATTGCCGATCCCGAATTTGAGGGATACTGCCATTGCCTGATGTATTATAAACAAAAATAGAATTTTATACATAACAAAATAACAATAATCGGAACAGCCGTGATTGGGTTTACGGCTGTTCCGATTTTTTAGGCAGAAAAAGCTCAATCGAGTGAAGTAAATCTGAACTTAAATGTTATAATCCCGTTTTCAAATTCGGCTTTATATTTGAATCCATGCATTTCAAGGGCAGATTTTACTATTGAAAGTCCTATTCCGCTGCCGCTCTTATTATCTCCCTTTGCGGCTCTGAAATAAGGTTGCCACAATTTTGAGAGATTTTCCCTGTCAAATGACGAGCATTGATTGCTGATTGACAACACATCATCCGAAACATTAATTGTGATATCCGAACCGTAATCGGAATATTTTTCGGCATTGTCAATAAGATTTTCAAGCACCGTTTTAAGCATGGCAGGGTCAGCCTTTATTTTTGCCTTTGAGTTGTAAATGAAAATAATTTCGTGTTCTGTGTGAACATAATAATTTTCAAGAATTTTCTCAATAAACGGTTTAAAGTCAAAAACTTCGCAATTCAGCTTTAATGCGGGCGAATCGAATCGTGACAAATCGAGCATTCTGTGAATAAGAATGTCCATTTCCTCAGTCTGTTGCTGAATGATTTCTATGTTGTGAAGTCTCTTTTCGGTGTCTTCCTCATTTTTAAGATTTTCCGCAAAACCGCCTATGACAAACAAGGGGGTTTTGAGATTGTGCGCAATTGCATTTGTCATTTCAAGACGGGTTTCCTCCTGTGCGGTTCGCCTTTTAAAATCTTTCCACGAGAAAATTTCAACCGTAATCACCACCGCATTATCGTAAACGCAACAGCAAATACCGTTATAAACTTCCATAGGCAATCA
>ENA-OPZM01000842-OPZM01000842.1-human-gut-metagenome-genome-assembly--contig:-NODE-842-length-12247-cov-2.861056_pt1 | contig 12247 bp, 10 predicted proteins | sample MGYA00242478_ERZ504493 | MGnify/ENA primary metagenome ERZ504493 (study PRJEB26092, sample SAMD00036227) | human gut metagenome | host: Homo sapiens | study: EMG produced TPA metagenomics assembly of...
ATGCATATTTCTCAACCCAGTTTCCATGGGAACATTTCTTGGTACACCGGGAACCATTTACGGTGTAGGCTATGCAGGAATGGCTATTTCTGTACCTGGAGCTGTGTTCTGTATGATTCTTCCGGCTCTTCTGATTGGTCGCAAGCTGATTACCCTTGGTCATAAATATGGTTTTCTGACCATGCTGATTACTTGACAGATCGTTATCACTCCAAGAATATGAGCGGTGTTTTGGGCGTGATGATGCTCTTCTTCCTGGTTCCGATGATGGGTGCACAGATTATCGGAGCAGGCGTTATTGTACATGTATTTACCGGACTGCCTGAATGGGTAGGCGTTGTGGGAATGGGTATCATTGTCATTCTCTACTGTATGACTGGTGGTATGAAAGGTGCCATGATGACAGACGTTATCCAGGGGTCTCTGATGATTGCTACTGCAGTGGTTACTTTTATTGTATCCATAGTAATGGGTGGAGGTTTCTCCAATATTAACCATACACTTCAGAGCATGAATGAGGCTTATTTGACTTTCCCGGGTGCCAATGGTTATATGCCTTGGACTTATTATATATCCAACATTGTACTGTGGTCCTTCTTTACCATGGGACAGCCACATCTGTTTACCAAATTCTTTGCCATGAAGGATCATAAGACTATGTTTAAAGCAATTCTTCTTGGTACTGCAGGTATGTTTTTCTCTGCGACTCTGATTGAGTGGGCCGGTGTAAATGGTATCGCTTCTATTCAGAATATCGAGAAGGCAGATCAGATTATTCCAATGATTCTGCAGAGGGGAATGAATCCATTCCTGGCTTCTATTTTCATCGCAGGTATCGTGGCAGCAGGTATGTCCACTATCGATGGTATTCTGGTCACCACCACCGGTGCTGTTACCCGTGATATTTATCAGAAGATTATCAATAAGAATGCTACAGATGAGGCTGTTATGAGCCTGTCTAAGGTAGTGACTGTAATTATCGGTATCGTTGTAATTTGCTTTGGTGTATTCCAGCCAGGCAGTATTTTTGAGATTAACCTGTTTGCATTCTCAGGAATGGCAATTTTTGTAGTGCCGATTCTGTTTGGAATTTACTGGAAGAAAGCAACAGCGAAGGGAGCAATCGCATCGGTTATAGTAGGTATTATTTCACTGTTGCTCTTTACACTGAATCCGTCTGTCAAGGCGTTGGCTATGGGATTCCATGCACTGTTCCCAACTACGATCATTGCTTCTATTGTAATGATTGTAGTAAGTAAATTTACAGAAACTCCGCCGCAGGAGACTATTGATCGTCATTTTACAGTATAAAAGTTAGGAGGCGTATTTAAAATGTATCTTGCAAAAATGACTACAGCACAAGCAAAAGAGGCTTTTGAGAAGGATCCGATTATTGTGATTCCGGTGGGAAGCACCGAGCAGCACGGAACACAGGGTGCGTTGGGAACGGACTTTATGGTACCGTCCTATCTGGCGGATCATGTGGAGGATGTAGATAACGTAATCGTAGCACCTACTGTTCCATACGGTGTATGTCCTTATCACTTAAGCTTTGAGGGAAGTATTAATATTGGTTATGAGGGACTGTATATGGTTCTGCATGGCATTATGGACTCTTTGATGCAGCATGGCGCAAAACGTTTTGTAGTTCTGAATGGCCATGGCGGCAATACTCCATCCATTGATCGGGCGGCTCTGGAGGTATATCACAAAGGGGGCGTATGTGCAAGTGTAGACTGGTGGAGTCTGGTGGCTCAACTTGACAAGAAATTTGATGGCGGCCATGGTGATGTTCTGGAGACCTCAGCTATGATGGCAATTGCTCCGGAATCAGTACATCTGGAGCTCAGCAAGCCTATCAATGCGCAGGATCCTTCTGAGAATATGAAAGCGGCTTATATCCAGGCAGTTAATTTCAAGGGTGGTATCGTACGTCTTGTGAGAGATACCAAAGAAATTGCTCCAAGCGGCTGGTTTGGACCTTTTGATCCGAAAGATTCTTCCGCAGAACTTGGACAGGAGGCCCTTGATTTGGCAGTATCCTATATCCGTGATTTTCTGGAAGAAATGAAGCAGATAGAACTGTCTTCCTGATATATATCTGAAGGGATGGGGGTGTCGTAAAATCATCAAATTAGATGATTGAGCGATGCCCTCGCTTTATATGTGTAAAAAACCGGAAAGAATCTTTTGAACTGTTAGATCTTTCTGGTTTTTTACGTACTTTAAGCAGTTAGTCTATGAAAAATAGGTTAGCTGCTTTTTTTCGTCTCAAAAACAATTATCTTTGAATCAGTTATAATAATTTTATGAAATTCATCATATTACCGCTGGATAGTTCTATGCCAAATTGCACATTATAACATACAGAACAGGAGGAATGCTTATGACATTGGAACAGGTTGTATTGACAATGATTAATGACAAAATGCTTGATAATGGACAGATTTCCGAAAAACTGCACAGCAGTATCCAGAAAGACATTATAACCTTGAGTACATTCAATACAGTAGTCGCGGAGAATGGAGAACAGATGGACAGTTCAGATGAATATTGCCAGCGAATCAGTTGATTGGAAAGGAATAAGATGGATATTTATGCAACACGTGAGGAACTGAAATCCCGGCAGAAAAATATATTTGATCTGAAACTGAATGTGGCGTATTATGCCCGAGTCAGTACGGATAAGGAGGAACAGAAAACCTCTATTGAGCATCAGTGGACTTTTTTTGAACAATTGATTTCAGACGTAAAGAATTGGACGCTTGTGGATGGTTATATAGACGAAGGAATCTCCGGTATTACCGTAACCCACAGAGAGGAATTCCAGAGAATGCTCCAGGATGCAAAAGCCGGGAAAATTGATCTTATCATAACTAAAGAGATCACCCGTTTTGCCCGAAACGTATTAGACAGTATACGATATACAAGAGAGCTTCTGGACTGTGGAACTGCTGTCTGGTTTAGGAATGACAATATCAATACATTAGATGAGGATTCGGAACTCAGGCTGTCAATTATGTCCGGTATTGCACAGGAAGAAAGCAGAAAACTTTCAAGTCGTGTGCGTTTCGGTCATGCAAGATCCATACAGAACGGTGTGGTTCTTGGTAATTCACATATATATGGATGGGACAAGCGAAACGGAAAATTGTTTTTGAATCCCGAAGAGGCAAAAATGGTACAGCTTATTTTTGAAAAATATGCCCTGGGAAACTGGTCTACCCATTCACTGGAACAATTTTTATGGGAATGTGGATACAGAAATTATAAAGGGGGAAAGATTGACAGCCATGTGATTGCCAATATTATCCGAAATCCTAAATATAAGGGTTACTATGTTGGTGGAAAAGTAAAAATAGTTGATCTCTTTACTAAGAAACAGAAATTCCTGCCTGAAGATGAATGGGTGATGTATAAAGACGATGGTACCCATGTCCCTGCAATTGTGGATGAAAAACTGTGGGAAGATGCAAACAGGATTCTGGAAGAAAGAAGTAAAAATATCAAGTTGAAAAAAACTTCCTATAAGCAGGACAACCTTTTTACCGGACTTATACATTGTGCGGAAGATAAAGCTGCATACTGGCTGAAAGTCAGAAATGTCCGCGGAAAAGCTGCAAAGACCTGGGTATGCAGTCATCGCATAAAACAGGGCGCAGTTTCCTGCAGATCAAAACCGGTAAAAGAAGAAATCCTGCTGGAGATGATATCGGATGTTTATAACAATCTGGCTCAAAGCAATAAAAGTATATTGCATAAGTATCTGGAACTTTATGAGAAAGAGATTAACAAAACAGAAGGAACTGAAGAAAAAATTGACAACATACAGCATGAAATAACAGTACTGGAACAGAAGAGAGATAAGCTGCTGGATTACAATATGGGCGGCTACATTTCTGATGCGGAATTTTTAAGCAGAAACAAGGTTTTTACACAGCAGATAGCAGAGAAAAAAGCGAATCTGGAACAATTGAAAAGCATGAAACCTCTTTCAAAAACAGAATTGACAGATCAGATGGACAGGATATTAGATTATGCAAAGGAATATTCCTGCGTAAAACCCAAAGATATCACCAGAGCCATGATTGAAAACACAATCAATAATATAGAAATAACTCCGGTTAATGAAAAGAAAGCAGAAGTGATGATCGTATTTAAAAGTGGAAGTCTGCACAGCTCTGAATCTGTTATTCCGGCACTGGGACAGGAAAAAACTTATACTACGGAGACAGGGTATGAATATGTTGTACATTCAGGAATTTCTATGTAGATATTGCACTCACATATGGAATTCTTTTGCGAAGGTTACGAAAAGTAAGAAGTAGTGAATATTTCAGTTTGAAATAATATATAAAACAGGTGTAAGACATGGCAAATACGAAAAAAAGATGGACAGCCGATGAAATCGAAATATTAAGAAAGTACTATCCCGCAGAAGGAGATCAGGTCTGTGAAAGATTATCCGGAAGAACTGCAAAAAGCTGCAGGATCCAGGCATCAAAAATGGAAATATCCAAAAACATTTCCTCTTCAGCAACTGTACAGAATGATGTTAAATATGTCAGATTATGGACAGAGGCAGAGGATAAAATACTCAGAGAGTATTATGCTGCGGAGGGCAGTAAGGTACGTTATCGCTTAAATCAGAGATCAGCAGAATCCTGCAGAGGAAGAGCTGCTGCATTAGGACTTACTTATTCCGGGGCAAACAGAAAATGGAGCAGCAGCGAAGATGAAATTCTGAGAAATTATTATCCGACAGAAGGTGCTGAAGTTCAGAAAAGACTGGAGGGAAGATCCAAAGAGGCATGTAATAAAAGAGCTGTCAAATTAGGTCTTTGCATACAGGGAAGAAAAGAATGGACTGCAGAAGAAGATGAAATTATAAGAACATATTACAAAGCGGAAGGCAGGAAGGCAGCAGAACGATTGGAAGGGAGAACTCTGACTGCCTGTCAGTCCAGAGCTAAGTACTTAAATGTCAGATCAGACAATAACAGACTTCCATGGACACAGGAAGAGGATGCGATCATTTCCCGATATTATGAAGAAAAAGGTGCCGGATATGTGCATACTCTTATTCCTGAAAGATCTCTTCAGGCATGCAAATACAGAGCGATGATTCTGGGATTAAGCAGGAAAACCAATGATCCATGGACAAAAGCCGAAGAGAAGATACTGAAGAAATACTACCCGGTTGAGGGCAGCAATGTTTATAAACGTCTGAATAACCGTACCAGAAATGCCTGCATCAGCAAGGCAGCCCAATTACATCTGCAATATGGACTTCCTATGTATAAAGGACCTGTATTGGATGAATGGATCATACTGGCAGTGAAACAGGGGATCACAAAAGTAAGACAATCTATGACATACAGTGAGATAACCTTTAAACCCGGAAAACTCCCTGAACTGCATCTGAGACTGGAATGTGATGAAACCGGAAAATTCAGGTTTATGAGAAGTCTGTTCTTTTGGATGAAAAAGAATATGACAGGCAACGGTTGAGAATCTCGCGGATACAATGGGGCTTCAGATAGAAGGAAACAAAATTACTTTAAACAGCAGCGAAAAAGAGATAGAAGATGATATTTTCAGACTGATAGCAGGATGTTACCTGATTTATTACCTGCATTATTTTATGGAATTGCCATAATTGCTCTATTCTGTCTTATCTTGCTGTGAAATGATAAAAATTTGTCAACAGGATACTGCTTGATTTATGAGATACTTTCTCAACAGATGCAGAATAATTCTCTTGCATTTTCACGCAGGTTAGAATATACTAACCAACAGAGTTAACCAAAGCAAACTATTGCGTGATTTGATCATTTAAATTTCCACTGCAGAAATGGGGTGAATCGGATGATTTTATCCGCTTCATCTGAAATGAGATGATACACAGATAGCTTCAAGTCAGGGACGAAATATCTTTTGCCCTGATATCATATTACAGGAGGATAAAGAAACAGATGAAGAAAAGAATGGCAATTCTGATGTCTATGGCAATTGCGGCAAACATGATTGCTTCTGTACCGGTATGTGCAGCAGACATATTACAGATTCAATGACTACGGATTCAGCGATCACACAGGAGGCAGATGATGATTCCTTTAGTGATGGATCGGGAACACCGGATTTTGCGGATGAGCAGGAGAATGTACAGGTGGCTCAGGATGAGGGTACACAAAGTGTGAAAGAACCGCCGGAGGTGATAGCAGAATATGAAAGTGGTTCTTTTGCGAATGTTTGTAAACTAAAAACTTCTCTTAACTCAAGGTATGTTGAGCAAATTACAGGAATATCTATTAATGGAACAGAGTGGAATGAAGTAACTTATTCGTGGGATCTTACAGGAACAACATATATTAAAAAAGACTCAGACGGTTATGTTGGACTATCTCCAGATAGACTTGAAGTGGGTAATGAGATTGTAATCACCAGTACCGGATACAAGGATCTTACTTTAAAGGTAACAGGAACCGGAAAACACTGGAACGTTGAAAAAGTAACTTCACAGTCTGAAACTGAACAGACCAAAGATGCGCCAACATTTGCGGGAGATCAAGTGGAAATTTCAGGTACAGACTACAAGATCATTAAACCAGCTGATGAAAATAATGTTTCTGATTATATCAGTAAAATCAAAGAAATATCTGTAGATGGGACAGTATGGGATAAAACAGATTATGCAATAGCATTATATGGCAGAAAAGCATATTGTCCAGACAGCAGTAATAATCGTGTTGTATTTGATTCAACTGTACTTCATACTGGAAATGTCATTACAATAAAAAGTGATGGATATAAAGAACTTTATCTTAAGGTAACTGCAGAAGGAAATGACTTCAAAGTTGTTACAGCTGATTCCGGTGAAACTAATATTAACGGTGCATCTAACGGAGTGAACACTCTTCATGTCAGATTAAAAGGATACTTCGAAAGCGCTGTTACAGGGCAGCAGAAATACGATGCAGTTTCAGGGGCATCCACTTCTGTTTCATCCAACAAAAACAGTAATGTAGTTGTGGAAGCAGCTGATCTTCCGGATGGGCAGGAACCTGTTGAAGCTGACTGGAAGGAGTTAAAAGAAACAGGTGTAAAAATTGACACAAAGAATACAAAGGTAAACATTGACAGTGAAAGTGGGATGGCAGGGATGTATTCCACATATGACAGTTCTCTGTCTCTCAGCGGAACTCCTGCTAAAATCGGTACATATCCTGTCAATGTTACAGTAACTGATGAATCAGGGCGTACAGTAACAAGTAATGAGCTTACTTTCAAGGTTTACAGTACTAAGGAAAAACTGGCAGATCATCTGAAGCTTGAAAATGCAACCAAGACTGCAGATGGAAAATACATGTATGATATGGATCCATGGGTAATTCCTGATTTTAATGATACAGATGATATTGTAACAGTCCCGGCAGAGATTAAAGCATGGTATGGCTCTCACACCAGCGTACATATGGAGAACTGGGATATGCTGTTTCAGAGGGAGAAGCTACAACCCAGACATTGATCATACCGGCTGGATGTGATCTTACAATGGTCAATATGAAGGTTCTCAGCAGTGTGAAGATAAAAGTAGAAAATGGCGGAACATTGAATCTGAGAGATTCTTCCATATATGGACAGATTGAAGTAGAAAATGGTGGAACAATATCTGTCAATCACGATGATTATAGCGGAAAATTCCTGACAGGTACTTCCATTAATGGACAGCTGATTCTGAATGATGGAGCGACCATAAGGAATTCCATGATCTACTCCAACACTAATTTCCTTCCCAATGGAACACAGGCACGTCACAATACATCACCTGTTGTTGTGATAAGCGGAAATGTAAAGGTAGAAGGAAAAGTATATATCAAAGGTGATGAAGCTGCCACAGGAACAGATCCTGCCACAGGAAAAAGCTACAGCGGACAGCCAGCCTTGAAAGTCAGCAGCGGAACACTTACTATTGGCGAGGGCAGCCAGCTTGCAGCATACGGCGGAGGAAACATAGCAACTACTTCAGTTGGCGGTGCAGCGGTGATTCTTGACAACGGAACGATTTCCGGAGCAGGAACGTTGATTGCTGTTGCAGGACGAGGAGATGGTGATAACGGTGGCAATGCAGTTGAGGGCACCGGAAATGTAGAAACAGCAAAAGCATATCTGGAGGGGGGTTCTGCTTATTCATTTATGAACAAAAATGCGGAGCCAGGTAAAGCGTATACTGAATCTGTCACTATATCTCCTTCTACAAAAGGAACAGCAGTAAATGGTAAAAAAATAACTTCCAACAGTGAATCTGCTCCGGATACATATTGGAGTGACATTACAAAAACACCAGATGATAAAATTCAGAACTGTACTATATCAGATACCACAATCATACAGACCGTAAATCCATCACCATCGGTAAATCCATCACCGTCGGTAAATCCGTCACCATCAGTGAATCCAACAGTAACGCCGGTACCAACTGTTACTCCGATACCGGATGCTTACCCGGAGGGAACTGAGGAAGATAGAAATGGAAACCTTGTTACACCGGAAGGAATCGTGATCAGTTCAGATGGAACTGTAACACTTCCGGATGGCACGAAGCTGACACCTGATGCAGATGGTAAAAAGCCAACTGTAAATAAAGATGAAACTGTAACAGATACAAAAGGAAATACCTACAGTACAGACGGAAGTATCACAGATTCAGACGGAAATTATACCAGACCTGCAAAAGCAGTTATAAAGAATGTATCTGTTTCCCAAAACTCCGTAAAAATGGTGCTGAATGAAGAGTGTAAGGGTGCTCTGAAATATGATTATGTGATCGGCACCTCTGAGGATATGCTCAAAACAGGACAGTATACAAAGGTCCTGAAAAATCAGGAAGAACTGAAGTCTGCATTTGCATATATGGATAAGGGAACCTGGTATGTAGCATGCCACGCATGGCTTAAGGGTGAAGATGGCAAAAAAGTATTTGGACAGTGGTCTGAGATCCATAAAGTAGATGTGAGTGCCATTACGCCACAAGCACCTGTGATCAGTAAGGTAACTGTTAAAGGCTCCACAGTGACAGTAAAATATACGAAGAGCAAAAACGCTCAGGGCTATGATGTAGTTCTCAGTGATACCCTTACCAAAACTAACGGACAGAAACGCCCTGCTGTTTCCGGAGAAAATTATTATGTAAAAAAGATAAAAGGAAATACAGTAACTGTTACATTTAAGAATGTTAAATCAGGCACTTATTATATTGGTTTACATGCATGGAACCGTACTTCTGAGGATAATTCAAAAACATTCAGTGAATGGTCAAATGTCAGAAAAGTTAAAATGAAATAAAAAATTGTGAATAATGGTTGAATAAATCAGAGGGGATACCGGCAATGCACATTATACATTGCAGTATCCCCTCTGATTTGTCAGGAATGTTGCAGAGATTTCGCTTTTAAGAAAAAAGATACCAGTTTTACTAGCAGTTTATGTGGAAAACCGGAAAGAACCTACGGAATAAAAAGTGTGTATTGGAACCGTTACTGTTCAGGGGTTAGCTGGACAGTAACTTTCCATGTTTATAGATTCGATTTTATCATAGGCGGTATGAAAGATGGTATGTTGGAAATGGCGAATGGGCATTTTTTCCGCGGGATTAGAAAAATAAACAGCAGGTCCTCACCCACTGCTTATTGCTTTTCGCAACATCCACAGGGGAGTTACTTGATTCGGTTAAAATATATGTAAATTTTCCACCAAAATATTATTGACGTAAGAAAAGCCACATGGTATTTTATTTTTGGAAAAACTGAAAATTATTTTAAAGGCAAACCTGTTGAAAGGCAGGGACGCAAAGCCAGAAGGGACTAAAGTCAGAAAGCTTGACCATGTCAGCCGGTTGCCACTGTTTCCATATCATCATAATATATGGAAAAGCTGTTTGAACAGAAGAGATTCCGATACCTTTTATACTATATAGATGTGTGATTTTAAAGAAATATAGTAGGGACACTGGCAGAGATTTTGGCAGGTGTCCTTTTTGTATGCAAAAATGGGTAACAAAACTAGTGTACCAACAAGTTGATTTCTAGAACAATCTTGCGTCTAAATTTCTTATTTCCGCGTTGTCGTCGGTCGCCGTAGCCACCGCTACGCCTCCTTCCTCCGCCTTGAAATAAAAAAAATTTATCCTGCAAGATTGTTTCAAGAATCAATTTGTCGGCACACTAGTATGCAGACTTAGCCATAATATCTTTTTTCCTTTTTTGCAAGTGCAATGCTCAGAATGATAATAAGAAGAAGCATTGCCGCTCCTATGATCAGAAGTATTTTTCGCAGCTTTGGCATGCCTGCAGAAGTTTTTTCTTCTCCGACAGTATCTGATTTCTCATTTTGATCCGCCTGATCTGTATTTCCTCCGGATGTATCAGAAAGAGTATCCGCTGCAGGTTCCGGTGTAGGTGTAGCTTCCGGAACTTCAACGCTTCCCAAAAGATAATCATTATAATAGTAATCATCTACTGTATTTCCATTCTGTGAATTCTCCTGAACAGTCAGGTTATCCACAGTCACTCCGTTTGGAACTGATACTTCTCCACCATTTACCTGTGCTTTTGTGAAATTCTGATAACCATAGTTGAACAGTGCTGTGGAATCCGTACTGGCAACTGCAAGGTCTGCCGCCTTCATTGTCACTGTAATATAAGTAGTTCCATTCTTCTCTGCTGCTGTCACAAGAGTGTTTCCGGCCTCACTGGTATATCCTGTCTTGCCGCCAATACAGCCATCATAATGATAGCTGCTCTCCGGGGCAAGCATCGGATGATGCGTATGCAGTACCCTTGACTCACTGTTCATGTTCGTAGGTTTGATCGTATAATCTGTAGTGCCGATGATCCTGCGGAATTTTTTATTCTTCAGACCTTCCCGCATGATCAACGCCATGTCATGTGCAGTAGAATAGTGGTCAGGATCCGGAAGGCCACTGGCGTTTACAAAATGTGTATTTGTGCATCCGATCTGAGCCGCACGTTCATTCATCATATCTACAAAATGCTGCTCTGTGCCGCCTACATGTTCTGCAATCTGGGCTGCGACCTCGTTTGCAGAGCGGATCACAAGTGCATAAAGGCATGCTCTCATGCTCATCACTTCTCCCACCTGCATTCCAATATTGCCGGAATCCCAACTGATATCACGTGTTCCTGTTTCCGTAAATACAACATCTTCTTTCAGGGAACAGTTCTCCACCGCCAGAAGCAGTGTCATGATTTTGGTAATACTTGCCGGATAACGGATTTCATCTCCGCCCTTGCTGTACAAAAGAGTTCCGCTGTCTGCATCCATCAGTACCCCTGTCTCAGATGTGATCTCAGGACCTGCAGGCCAGCCTGCAATCTCATTAGTTGAAATGGATACGGGTGTAACCTCTGAAGCAGCAGCCTGCGCAGTTCCTTCCGCAGCAGCGCAGATCTGAACAGCAGTCATTGCAATGACTCCCACAGCCATAACAGCCTTTAATAAATGTTTCCATTTTTTCATAATATTTCCTCTTAATATATATCTCTGTTTTCCGTCCGATGTGCCGACAAGTTGATTCCTGAAACAGACTTGCGGCACACGATTATCAGAATCCGTCAAAAGAAGCTATGGTATCTGTGATATACTTCACATCCTCCATATCCAGATTATAAAACATCGGCAGTCTCAACAGACGTTCACTTTCCTTTGTAGTATAAACATCTTCCCCTGAAAATCTTCCAAATTTCTGTCCAGCAGGTGCAGAATGAAGAGGCACGTAATGAAATACGCTGCAGATTCCTTTTTCCCGAAGGTAAGCAATCAGCCGGGTTCTTACCTGTATATCACGCACCTTGATATAATACATATGGGCATTGTGGCTGCATTCCTCCGGCACATAAGGCTGTTCGATCTTACCTTCCTGTGCAAGATGAGCCAGATTTTTATGATAATAATTGTATATCTCCATTCTTTTGGCAAAAATCTGATCTCTTGCTTCCAGCTGTGCATAAAGATATGCTGCATTCAGTTCACTTGGAAGATAGGAAGAACCATAATCTATCCAGCGGTACTTGTCAATCTGTCCGCGGAAAAACTTACTTCTGTCAGTTCCCTTTTCTCTCAGGATCTCTGCCTTCTCCAGATATTCATCCTGTTAAAAAGGATTGCACCGCCCTCTCCCATAGTATAGTTCTTTGTCTCATGGAAACTGTAACACCCAAAATCTCCA
>ENA-OPZM01000844-OPZM01000844.1-human-gut-metagenome-genome-assembly--contig:-NODE-844-length-12244-cov-2.448956_pt1 | contig 12244 bp, 12 predicted proteins | sample MGYA00242478_ERZ504493 | MGnify/ENA primary metagenome ERZ504493 (study PRJEB26092, sample SAMD00036227) | human gut metagenome | host: Homo sapiens | study: EMG produced TPA metagenomics assembly of...
TTATATAAAATATTATAATACAAAACGGATAAAGATAAAACTAAAAGGACTTAGTCCCATAGAATACAGAACTAAGTCTCAATTAGTAGCTTAATTAATATGTCCAATATTTTGGGTGCATATCAATAAATTCCTGAGGCTCTTTTTATTATCTTATACTAAAATATCTTATATGAATATATCTTCTTTTAAAGGAAATATCATATGTACAGCAAACAAGAGCTATATATGCTATGATTTCACAGCTTTCTTCCAATAATTGATTATAATTACCAAATTGCACTAAACCTCTATCAAATACACATTGACTCAATATGCTTGTTACTATAAAAAACAAAAATTCACCTAATGGAATATACCAGCAAATTCCTTGTCTTCTGCTTTGATAAAATATACTACCAATAAAATCAAGGCTATTAATATTAAAATCCCTACTATTGGATAAACTACTGAACCATACCATAATTCATGTACTTTTACAAAAATCTGTTCACCATTTTATCCATACCAATAGGATAAAATACACGACCCCAACTCAATTCTCTACCAATCATCAATATATAAATTATTATCGAAGCTACATAAAACTTTATACTATCATATAAAATAAAATCTCGTATTTTCCCTATACAGATTACAATACCTAAAAATAAAATTACAACTTCTAAAATTCTCTAAAAAATGAATTTTCATAACTATATTCTATAGGTAAAACAAATGATAACCCAATAAAAATAACAGCTAAAATACACAAAATAACTAAAGCTTTTGTATATCTAATTTCAAAATTTAACATCTATATTCCTTCTTTATTTCTTTTTAAATGATATATCATAAGTAAAGCATACTAAAGAACAATATGCTAATATCTCTGTGCATTCTTCTAATAATTGACCATAATCTGCTAAAAACTTAATTAAATTTTTCTCAAATACTATCTGACTTAAGATCATCATAATTATAAATAAACGAATGCTGTATCTAGGTATACTACAAATAATCTGTTCTTTTTTTTATGTATTTATAAGTTTGTATCATTAAAAATAATGCTATTAAAATTAGTACTGCAATTATAGGATATACTATTGGGCCATACCATATTTGATGGATATTCATAAAAATTTGTTCACCATTTTTATCGATACCAATAGGATAAAATACTCTACCATAACTTAATTCTCTAGCAATCATAATAATATAAAAAATACCACATGCTAGATAAAACTTATTAAACTTATTTTTATTTAAACTTACAGTTCTATATAACATATTTATAAAACCAATACCTAATACAAATACTTCTAGATTTTCTAACAAATGATTTTCATAACTACATTCTACTGGTAAAATAAAAGCTTGAGGTAACAATAAAACCATCAAACCAATTAAAATATAATACGTCTTATGCATATGTTTATCTACACAAACCATCAATACCATCCTTTACAAAAATTTAAATTTATTTTCATCTAAATTCATTTTTATAAAATATACTATAATTGAGATAGTAGAATATTTTTTATTATTTTTCAAAACTAGATTTTTCTGGCAAAATTCTATCAAATGCCTGTTTTATTCTTTCTTTCATAGGTTCAAAATCCACATTATCATTGTCATTTATACATATCATAGGCATTGCTTGATTTTCTATAATCTTAAATAATTCTTGATTTTGTTCTACTCCATTATAAACTTCATAAACTCTACCTTTTCTATGTCTTCCTATCGGTACAAATTTGCCTTTTGCCAAATGCCAATATCGTATAAGCCACTGATTAACATCATCTCTAGAACGAAATTTATGTTTACATGTATTATCTAACTCTTCAAATTCAACATTCCATAAATCTTCTATTTCACTTTTTAAATATGAAAAAGCTAAATGATTATTTGCAAATCCTTTAAAATGATGTTCACCCATAAAAATTAAATTTCTTAAACTATTCCAGCCATATTCTAGATTTATCCATTTATGTAAATTTTTTTTCATTTGTTCTTTTTTATCAAAATTGAGAATTCAATATTACTATATTATTAAATTTAGCATATTGTACAGTATCTTTTTTATCTGTCACACTCAATGTACTAGTTATAGCAAAATCTGTTGGCAAACAATCTTTACCTGCAAAAAATAATTCTCTTTTTACTGGTCTTAACAAAAACATATCGTCATTAAAATAAACAAATCTTTCTGTTAAGTTCTCTATTCGATGTAAATTAAATTCTATAGTTCTAGAGCTAAATGTTGGCAAATATTTTTGTGGTATAAAATCACTATGTTTAGCAATATTTAATTTAGGATTATTTGTATTTAACCACTTAGGTAAATGGCCATAGGTCACAAAATGTATTTTATTTACCCATGGTGCAAATTTTTCTACAGCCCTAAACCAATATTGCATATTATCCCAATCGCGAAAACGCACATTGCGATTATCTGCATTTTTATTAGGGCTATATTTTGCTTTTTCAGCTTGCCATATTGGATCATTACCATCAACCCAAGTGACCACAAAATCAATAGGATAATTTTTACTCATTTATTAACAACTCGATTCGTTTTAACTTTTCTATGACTTGATTTGGTTTTATACTTGCTAAGCAATCTATATTCTTAGCACAAGTACGCTTCCAACAACCATCACATTCATGACCTGCTAAAATCACATTTTCACTTTGTCTATATGGACCATTTCTATTAGGATCAGTTGGCCCCATAAGCATAATTGCAGGAATATTTAAAGCTGCTGCTAAATGAAGGTTTCCTGTATCTCCGCCTACAACAGCCTTTGATAATTTAATAAGTCTAGCCGTTTGCATCAAGCTCGTTTTTCCCACAAAATTTATAATATTATTTTCTCTAGCTAATTTAATAATAGCTTGTGATTTTTGTTCATCATCTTTTCCAAAACCAATTAAGACTACTTTTAGCTTATATTTTGCTAATAAATCACTTAATTTCGCAAAATTTTCCACAGACCAACATTTATTTATCCAATTAGTGCCCACTGCAAAAATTATAAATTTTTGATTTAATATATTCTCTTTAATCAATAAATTATCTACAAAATCAATTTCATCTTGTGTATTAACTAAAGGAAATATTATATTTTCTGTATCACAATCTAAACATTTAACAGTATCTAAATATCTATCTATAATATGACCATTCTTATTATTGCCTACTATGCGTTTACTGATTAAATTGCTACCTTCACGCATATCTACATAGCCTATTTTTCTCTTTGCCTTAGCAGTAAATACTACAGCTGCTGACTTAAATAATCCTTGCAAATCTATAGATATATCATATTTTCTTTTTTGCAATAACTTAGCAAATGGTCGATAATTTTCTTTAAAACCATTCCATGATTTAAATGCTTTTTTATGAAAATAATTATTTCATCTACATATGGATTGTGTTTCACCAATTCATATGCTGTAGGTTCCACAACCCATGTGATATGCGCATTAGGATATCGTTTTTTCAAAACATATGCTACAGGTAATGCATGAATTACATCTCCTATTGCACTTAATTTTACAATTAAAATATTCATAAAAACCTCATCAAATTCTTATCAAATATTATATATTTTCCATTCTTTGATTTTACCAATATTTTACAAAATAGTAAATACTTATTTACTATTTTATCTAAATAAAAACTACATCTCTAAAATACATACCTTAAAGATGTAGTTTTTTATTTATCAATATATCTCTAAAATTCTCTGTATGATATTTGTAGTAGAACAACCCTCTACTACTTTTATAAATTTTATCTTACCACCATATTTTTTTACTGTTGCTGTTTCAGGAAGAGATTCTTCTGTATAATCTCCACCTTTTACATAGATATCTGGTTTTACTTTACTGATTAATTTATCAGCTGTTGTTTCATCAAAAATAACTACATAATCTACAGCTTTTAAACTATCTATAACCTCTGCTCGCTCTTTTTGCGGAACAATTGGTCTTTTGTCTGATTTATACTGCTTTACAGACTGATCACTATTTAACCCTAAAATTAAATAATCTGCTAATTTACTAGCTTCATTTAAATAACGAACATGACCTGCATGTATTAAATCAAAAGTGCCATTAGTAAGTGCTATAGTTTTATTACCCTTACGCAAGATTTCACAAAACTTTTCAATATCTTGTATATCTATAATCATCACTAAAATCCTATCTGTAATTATTATTTTTTCAATACAGCAATTAATTCCTCATCAGAAACTGTAGCTGTTCCCATTTTACGTACAGCAATACCAGAAGCAAAATTAGAAAGTTCGGCTGCTTGACTTGGCATCGCACCTGTGGCTAATGCTGTGATAAAGGTAGCAACACATGTGTCGCCTGCTCCTGATACATCAAATACTTCTGATTTATCAGATACTGGGATATTATGCACATCTCCATTTGCTTCAAATAAAGTCATACCTTTTTCACCACGCGTAACTAAAATTCCCTTTGCTTGCATTTTTACTAAAAATTCCTGTGCCGCTTTATATAAGCTATCTTCATTATCTATTTTATAGCCTACAGCACTAGCTAATTCTGCATCATTTTGTTTTACATAATCAGTACCTACAAAATTGAAAATAGCATATCGAGAATCTATTATTGATGGTATATCATATTCTTTACTCAAAGATAAAATTAAATCACGAATTTTAGGTGTAATTGTTCCACTGCCATAATCGCTCATTACTACACCTTGCATCTGTGGCATGACCATTTGAATGTAATTCATCAATTCTTTTTCATATACTTCACTGATAACTTCATTACATTCTCTATCAATACGTACTACCTGTTGACTTACTGTAGCTCTGCCACCTGCAATAACACGTGTCTTAGTAATAGTTTTGCGATTTTGATCACAAAACATACCTTCAGTATTTACATTATTCTCTTCTAATATTTGCTTTAAATTTAAAGCACCTTTATCTTCGCCTAAAATACCTACAGCAAAAGCCTTTCCGCCCAATGTAGCTACATTATTAACTACATTAGCAGCACCGCCAGCCACTGTTTTTTCTTCTGATTCTATCAATACTAAAACTGGCGCTTCACGAGAAATACGAGAAATATCGCCTTTTAAATATATATCAGCAATCATATCACCAATAATTAAAATGCGTTTTCCCTTAAATTTTTCTACAAAATCAATCAATTCCGGCTTCATAAATTCACCTTTTTTCTCTATATATTAGAAATTCAAGAAATTAAAATGTAAACTCCATTTATCTTTTTTCTGTTCATATTTTAATTCAGTTTCTACACAATGCCAATCATGATACCAATAATAATCTAAATCTCTTAAATACAAATCATCAGAAGCATCAAATCCTGTTGCTACAACAAAGCGATTTTTATCATCTATAGTATAACTTAGACCTGCGGATACTTTTTTGGAATAATCTTCTAATCCATATTGGAATAAAGTATTTTCTGCACTAACTCTTGAATAATGATATCCTGTATAAGCTACTAATCTATCAGTTAATTCACCCAGTAAAGTCACATCATAATATAAACTATTATAATTACTATCATCATAATCTTCATAAACTAAGCGATAACCTATGCTTGGAAATAATCTAAATTTACCTTCTGTATCTAAATTTATAGGATCATGATGGAGTGATAAATTATGTTCACGATGCCAACTTTTAATATTATTTTCTTCCCATAAACCATATTCATTATAAAAATTAAAACTAAGTGGTGTATCACCTATTCTACTGCCATAATTATATATATATGCTATATTTTTTTCTAACCAGCGATCTTCATCATCTTCATATTTACCATTTTCTACTTTAAAAGTACTACCTGCATTATTCCAAGCTACACCATAAATATTTCTCATATCATGCTTAGTAGTATATTTTAAATCAGCATAAGCTTTTACATTATCCATAAGTGGTGCATCTAATTTATAACCGATAGATAAACCATCATCATCATTTATACGAATACGCAATGGTATCCATTGATTTTTTCCATCGCTATTAGTACCTATTTTAGTACTATATTCATCTGTTTGATAAATAACTTGGCCTTTGATTAAAAATTTCGCATTATATGCTACCATATGGTCATCAGGATAAATTTCAATTTTCTCAGCAGTCAAACAGTAATCTGGTTTTTTCGCAGGACAACGTGTCATAGTGCCATTGTAAATTATATAGTAATCAGGATAAAATTCTACTTGTTCCCCTGAAATATATCTATTATCTACACGACCTTTTACATTATTCATTTACACCAGTTTTTTCATTATAATTATATTTTGTTTTCTCACTGTTGATATCAAGTGTTGGGTTAGCTACCTGCATAACATGAGCATGAACAGGTATATCCACATCACCTGTATTTAAATTACCATTTGCATCTTCAGTAGTCATGCGTGAATAATTCTGCGTGATTTTTACATTGCCCTTACCATATACTTCACCTGTTACTGAATCATACATAATATCATTGCCCTCAAAAATAATTGGTGCTTCTTGAGGATTTTGTATAACAATGCCTTCTTTTTCATATTGAGCATCTAATTCTGCTTTAAATTCATTAATAGCTTTATTTTTTTCTTTATCTCTAGCTTCACGACGTTGGTCTTCAACATAATTTAAGATTTCAACATCAGTATCTGAAGCTAATACTGGCTGATTATATGTACATAAAGATAATGCACTTAATGATATCGCCCACAATATTTTTTTTCTCTATTTTCATTAAAATATTCACCTATCTTAAAATAAATTTAACTAAATACACTTAAATTATTATACCATGATAATATCCTCTTTGCCGAATTACTTTTCGCTAAAATCTAAAAGGACTCTACATTTATTGTAGAGTCCTTTTTATTTATCTATTATATTTTTCTACTAAGGAACACAAATGCATTGCTTTTTCGTCTGTCAATGCATCTTTTTGCATACGCCAGCCCCAGTTAGTGCCTACTGTACCAGGTAAATTCATTCTAGCATTACTATCCAACTTCAAAACATCTTGCATTGGCAATATCGCCATCTTAGAAGCACTAGCATATGCTAATTTTACCAATTCATCTAATAAAGCCTCATTATCATCAACTTTAACTTCTAATAAATCTGCTAAAACTGCTTTATCCTGTGGAGATATATCCTCTTTAAGCCAGCCTAAAGTTGTATTATTATCATGAGTGCCTGTATAGACAATGCTATTTTTCGGACTGATAAAGTTTAATTTATGATATTTATTTGCATATAATTCAAATTGCAAAACTTTCATGCCTGGGAAATTACAACTATTTTTCAAAGCTTCGACTTCTGGAGTGATTACACCTAAATCTTCAGCGATAATTGGCACATCACCTAGATATTCTTTGATTTTATCAAATAAGTCTTTTCCTGGACCTTTAACCCATTTACCAACACGAGCATTTGTAGCCATACCAGATACTTCCCAATAAGCTTCAAAACCACGGAAATGGTCAATGCGAATTATATCTACTAAATTCAACAATGTAGCTATGCGTTTACGCCACCAACTATAGTCATCTCTTTGCATTACCTTCCAGAGATAATGTGGATTACCCCAAAGTTGACCATCTTCACTGAAATAATCTGGTGGTACTCCCGCTGCTGTCTTTAAAGTGCCATCAGCATTCAAATTAAATAAATCTTGATGTACCCATACATCAGCACTATCATGTGATGGGAAAATTGGAACATCACCGACTATTTGTATGCCTTTTTCGTTTGCATAAGCATGTAAATCTTGCCACTGTTTAAAGAAAATATATTGTTTAAACTTAGCATAAGCAATATCTTGTGCCAAAGAAATTCTGCAAGACTCTAAAGCTTGAGGTTTACGCAATTTTATATCTAAATTCCATTCATACCATGGTAAGTTTTTATAATATTTCTTTAATGCCATGAATAATGCATAATCTTCAAGCCAATAACTTTGTTGCTGACAAAAAGCTGTATAATCTGTATCTGCTACAAAATTAGCAAAAGCTTTTGTTAAGATTTTTTCTTTATAAGCTTCTACTTTTACAAAATCTACTTTATCAGCATCAGCTTTATAATCTAAAACAATATCTTTAGCTTCCAATAAATTGATTTCCACCAATTTTTCAGGTGAAATAAGCATAGTATTGCCAGCAAAAGCAGATGGAGATTGATATGGAGATGCTCCATATCCCACTGGATTTAATGGCAGAACTTGCCAAATCTTTTGTTTAGCTTTTACTAACCAATCCACAAAATTATAAGCTTCTTTCCTAAATCACCAATACCATAATCAGATGGAAGTGATGTTGGATGCATGATAATACCAGCTTTTCTAGCATATTCTATATTTTCTTTTTCCTGTTCAAATACTAGCGCTGTGAGCGGTTCAATTTCTATCTTAGCTTTATTATCTATGATTTCCACATCAGGATACATATTAGTTATTTCATGTAATTTACGCTGACAAAAACCATGAACATCAATTTCTATCGTCATAGTCTTTTCTTGATGACGATTTAACACCACTAAAATGCAATCATCATCCATTTTTTGTCCAAATCTATCTTTTCCTAATTTTGTAGTTCTCATATAGCTAAGACATCATCTTGAGCATATACTGGTATATACCAACCAGTTTGCAATACTTGTCGATGATTGCGCAGTGCTATCATACGCGTAAAGAAATGACGTAAATTATTATCAGCTTCATCCCATTTATAGCTTGCTCTATTATGTGGGTCGCGATATCCTTGCATACCGATTTCATCGCCATAATAAATTGATGGTACCCCCGGCAATGTCATCTGCCAAACAACAGCTAATTTCAAACGAGCAATAGCTAAACGTAAATGAGCATCATCTAATTTGAATTTTGCCTGTACACTAGCTGGTACATTTTCTACACTTGGAGCTTCGCCTAATAAAGTCAAAATACGTTCTACATCATGACTACCCAATAAATTCATCATGGCATAGAGATTTTCTTCAGGATAATTTTCATGCTGATTTAAAATACTTACTTCTGTTTCTTGAGCTGATTTATTTTTCAAAATAAAATCTAAAATAATTCTGCGCAATGGATAATTCATCGCACTATCCATCTCATAACCACAAAGATATTCACGATGAACATTATACGCTATTTTATTTGAAGCATCTTCCCATACTTCACCGATGATAACTGCATCTTTATCTAATTTCTTCAATTTTTGATAAAAACAACGTGTAAATTTCTGTGGCAATTCATCAATTACATCTAAACGCCAACCACTTATGCCTTTATCCATCCAAAAATTCATTACACTATCTTCACTGCGAATGATGAAATCCATATATGATGGTGTTGTTTCCTTTGTGTTTGGCATACTTGTAAAGCCCCACCAACAATCATATTTACAAGGATATTCCTTGAAATCATACCATTCATAATATGGGGACTCTTTAGATTGATATGCACCTACACTATCAAAATTGCCGAAGCGATTGAAGTATATACTATCACTGCCAGTATGACTAAATACACCATCTAAGATGATGTGAATTCCCATCTCTTTAGCTTGACTACAAAGCTCAGCAAATTCTTCATTAGTGCCAAACATTGGGTCTACTTGGTGATAATCTGCTGTATCATAATGATGATTAGCACGTGATTTGAAAATAGGATTAAAATAAATCACAGATATTCCCAAATCTTTTAAATAAGATAATTTCTCTTTTATACCTTGGATATTTCCGCCAAAATAATCATAAGTGATTACATTTTTAGTATCTGGGTCTAAATAATACATTGGTGGTTCATTCCAATCACAATGAAGCACCGCATGTTTTTTCTGTGGGATATTATTGCCACTACGATAAAATCTATCAGGGAAAATCTGATACATAACAGCTTTTTTAAACCAATCTGGCGTTTTTACATCTTTTTTAAATACTGTAATCTGATAAGATGGTGGCACCTCTAATGCTTCTTGACCAATACCACCCATTTGAGCCTTATTATTGCCATAATATAATAATTTGCCATCAGCTAATTCAATTATAAAATAATACCAAACAAGACAACCATCTTCAGGCATATCTAAATCAATAAAATAATGTTTTTCATCCCATGAAGATTTTTTTAAATTATAATATATTGAACCACAAGTTTCTTGCCATGTATGTAAACGCACCAAAGAAACTTTATCTTTTAAATCAACATCAATTGCCAATCTCACAAAAGATTGTGTCGGCACTGCCCTATAGGACTGCGATAATATAGATTTTGCGAATCATGAAAAATCATTTATATTATCCCTCCCCTGATTAAAACTTTAATTAAAACTTCAATCATCTATAAAATAATTATCGCTTAATACAGACCTTATTTTGTTAGTAGTAAGTCAAAATTTTAATAAAAGTTACGTATATTAACGAATTAAATTTTTATTTTAAACTAATTATTAAGCCTTTAAGCTATTATACAATTCTTTATATTGTTTAGCTGATTCTTCCCAGCTGTAATCAGCAGTCATAGCATTTTCTACAAGATGAATATGTTTTCTATCATCAGCAATACCATCTATTGCACGTTTGATGGAGAATAATAATTCATGTGCATTGTAGTTATTAAAGCTAAAACCATTACCAGTTTGAGTGTAATTGTTATATGCTTCAACAGTATCTTTTAAACCACCTGTAGCACGTACAATTGGCACAGTACCATAACGGAGAGCGATAAGCTGACCAATACCGCATGGTTCATATTGAGATGGCATCAAGAATAAATCACTTGCTGCATAAATTTGATGTGCTAATTCATTATTAAAGAAGATATTAGCAGATACTTTTTTCGGATAGCGCCATACAAGACCTTTGAACCAGTCTTCATATTGTCTATCGCCTGTACCTAAGATTACAAATTGTACATTTTCATATTCAAGTAATTCGTCTAAGATACGTGTAACTAAATCAAGACCTTTTGCTTCAACTAAACGAGTTACCATACCAATCATTGGAATTTTACGATTTACTGGTAAGCCCAATTTTTTCTGAAGTTGTTCTTTATTATCACCTTTGATAGCAATTGCATTATGTACATCAAAGTTTTTAAAGATGTACTTATCAGTTTCTGGATTATAATCTTCATAATCAAGACCATTGATAATACCAGATAAATCTGCATCACGTTTTTGAAGCATACCTTCAAGACCTTCACCATAATAAGGATCTTGAATTTCTTTAGCATAACTGCGACTTACAGTAGTAACTTTATCAGAATATACGATAGCACCTTTCATGAAGTTGATATCATCGAAGTATTCCAAATCACCATTGTTGAAGTATTTCCAATCAAGACCTAAGACATCTGGTAAATATCCTTTCCAGAAACGACCTTGATATTTTAAATTGTGAATAGTATATACTGTTTTAATCTTGTTATAGCGTACATCTTCATTATGTTCGAGTTTTAAATAAACGCTAATTAAACCAGTTTGCCAATCATTCATATGAATAACATCTGGCCAGAAATCAATATGAGGAAGCATTTCAAGAACAGCTCTGCAGAAGAAAGTAAATCTTTCTACATCATCTGGATAACCATAATATCCTTCACGATAGAAATATTCCTGATTATCAATGAAATAAAATGGTACATCTTTATAATCGTATCTATCAATACCTAGATATTTTTTACGCCAGGAAACATTGATTTCACCATCATAAATATGTTCCATATTATTGCGATATTCTTCTTTTATACCACTGTATTTTGGTATAACAACACGAACATCTACACCTTTTTGTTTTAATTCTTTAGGTAAAGAACCCGCTACATCTGCAAGACCGCCTGTTTTTACAAAAGGCACAGCTTCTGAGGCTACATATAAAACTTTTAACACTATAACACGACCTTCCTCTATGATTGTATATATAGCCCATATAATAAAAATTATATGGGCTATAACTTAAATTATTTCAAGGCATAAGCTTTAGCCTTTTGACGTTGTTTTGATCTATTACCATTAAGTTTTACCTTTTCTGGTTTTTCAGCTTCAATTACTGTCTGTTTTTTAGCTTCAACAGGACGCAATTTCAATCTGAAATATACTGTACCAAGTGGTGGTAAAGTAATTTGAATAGATTGATTTAAATTATGCCAGAATACATCTTCTGATTTAAAGTCACCTTCATTTAATACATTAGAACCACCATATTCTTCTTTATCTGTATTAAATACTTCTTGA
>ENA-OPZM01000845-OPZM01000845.1-human-gut-metagenome-genome-assembly--contig:-NODE-845-length-12227-cov-1.942810_pt1 | contig 12227 bp, 18 predicted proteins | sample MGYA00242478_ERZ504493 | MGnify/ENA primary metagenome ERZ504493 (study PRJEB26092, sample SAMD00036227) | human gut metagenome | host: Homo sapiens | study: EMG produced TPA metagenomics assembly of...
GCGTGTTTGAGGAACTCTCCGCCGTGACATCCGGCGTCAAAGACGTGCGCGACGTACTCACCCGCGCTCACGAACGGCTCGTGTCACGCGGCCAGGAAACCGTACTGTTCATCGACGAGGTACATCGCTTCTCCAAATCCCAGCAGGATGCGCTGCTTCCCGCCGTCGAAAACCGCGACGTGACCTTTATCGGCGCCACCACCGAGAACCCGAGCTTTTCCATCATCAAACCGTTGCTCTCCCGTTCGGTGGTCGTCAAGCTTGAGTCATTGGAGCCTGATCAGCTCATCGAACTGGTGCGGCGCGCGCTGACTGATGACCGCGGTCTCAGGGGCGAGGTCAAAGCCACGGACGAAGCCATCGCCGACATCGTGCGCATGGCCGGTGGTGACGCACGCAAGAGTCTCACGATTCTGGAGGCCGCGGCTGGCGCGGTCACTGGCGACGAAGCCCGCAAAAAGGGCGCACGCCGACCCATCATCACCCCCGAAATCGTGGCTACGGTAATGGACACCGCCACCGTGCGCTACGACAAAGACGGCGATGACCATTACGACGTGATTTCCGCATTCATCAAATCCATGCGGGGCTCCGATCCGGATGCCGCCATCCATTATCTGGCCACGCATGCTGAAAGCGGGTGAAGATCCGCGCTTCATCGCCCGTCGCATCATGATCGCCGCCAGCGAGGAAGTCGGCATGGCCGCCCCGCAGATTTTGCAGGTCACCGTGGCTGCGGCGCAGGCCGTGGCGCTGGTCGGCATGCCCGAGGCACGTATTATTTTGGCCGAAGCTACGATTGCGTGGCCACCGCGCCCAAATCAAACGCCAGCTATAACGCCATTAACCAGGCGCTCGCGGACGTGGATGCCGGCAAGATCGGCGCTGTTCCGCTGTATTTGAGGAACGCCCCCACCAAGCTTATGAAAGAGTGGGCAACCACGAGGGCTACAAATATGCGCACGATTGGCCCGGTGCCGTGGCGCCACAGGAATATATGCCCGAAGAGCTGCGTGGCACCGAGTACTACCATCCCAACGATCGCGGCTATGAACATGAAGTCAGCCAGCGTCTTGCCAAGATTCGCCCGATACTGCATGGTGGGGAACCCGAACAGAAATGAACATAGGGGAGTAAAGTGTAACGCAACAATAACAGTGGAAAAAGGGGAGGCAAACACCATGGCGACCATCTTCATCGTGGACGATGATCAGGCCATCGGCGAAATGCTTAGTCTTGTTTTGGAAAACGAGGGATTCCAGACCGTGACCTGCCTGGACGGCTGAGGGCTGTGGGAATGTTCCCCATCGTCAAGCCCGATTTGATTCTGCTTGAGTTATGCTCCCCGGGCTGGACGCACGGAGGTGCCCGCCGCATCAGAGCTACCTCTAATGTGCCGATTATCATGCTCACCGCCAAATCAGACACACTTGACGTCGTGGCCGGCTTGGAAGCCGTGCCGACGACTACGTGCCCAAGCCCTTCAAAGTAGCCGAACTGCTGGCGCGTATCCGTGCACGCTTCCGCATCGCCAAGCCGGCCGCCGAAGACGGTGCCACCGGTGCGCAAGCGGTGGCAATGCAAACGTCAACCATCTGGAACGCGGACCCATCGTCATCGACCGTTTGGAACACACCGCCACCAAGGATGGCAAGGACCTGAATCTCACTCCGACGGAATTCGAGCTGCTGTTCATGCTTGCGGCCGCCGCCGGCGAGGCCATCAGTCGTTCCAGCCTGCTCAAGAATGTCTGGGGATACGAGAATTCCGGCGATACGCGCCTGGTCAATGTGCATGTTCAACGCCTTAGGGCCAAAGTGGAGGACGACCCCGAGAACCCGCAAATCGTGCAGACCGTACGTGGCATCGGCTACAAGTTCGTCACTCCTGAACAATGAACCTGCGCCCTCGATTCAGCCTCAAACGCTTGCTGCGCCACGGACGCGCTGAAGTTCGTCGCTCACTGCAGGCCCGCACCGTGGCCCTCACCGTGATTCTTACGCTGGCCGTGGCCATCGTCTTCTCTGGCGTATCGATGGTATCAGTGCGCGCCTCGCTGCTTACCCAAATCACTTCGCAGTCGCGTGCCGACTATTCAAACATGGTGCAGCAGGCCCAAACCAGTCTGGACGCGGCCGATGTCTCCACCGCAGTGCAGATCCAACAGCTGGTCAATGACTTGGCGTCCTCGTTGCAATCCGAGGGGCCCTCCAACCTGATAGGTGTGTATTTGTGGAGTCGTGATACCAACTCGCGTGCCATCATCCCCGTATCCACCGAACCCAGCTATCAAAGTCTGATTTCTGATGACATCCGTTCGTCCGTGGCCTCCGACTTGGATGACAGCGTGTTCTATCAGCCGGTCGAAATTCCCGGTGATTCCGGCATGTCGGGCAGCGGGACGCCCGCAGCGGTGCTCGGCACCGTATTGGACTTTGGCGTGGCCGGCAACCTCGAATTCTTCGCCATTTATTCGTACACGTTCCAGCAGCAGTCCTTGACGCAGATTCAGCTCAGTCTGGTGGTCATCTGTGCGTTGCTGTCCATCGTGGTGGGCGTAGTAATCTGGCTGGTGATTCGTGGCATCGTGCGCCCGATTGAACGAGTGGCAGCGGCCTCGGAAACACTGGCCTCCGGCAATCTCGATATGCGCGTTACCGTGGATCGTAAGGATGAGCTTGGTGTGCTGCAGCAATCCTTCAATACGATGGCTGATGCGCTCAACCAGAAGATCGATGAGCTGGAGGAAGCAAGCGTTTTCCAGAAACGATTTGTGTCCGACGTCAGTCATGAATTGCGCACCCCGGTGACCACCATGCGTATGGCTTCCGACCTGCTCGAAATGAAAAAAGACGGCTTCGACCCCTCCACCAAGCGTACGGTCGAACTGTTGGCCGGCAGATCAGTCGATTCCAAGACATGCTCGCCGATCTGTTGGAAATCTCCCGCTACGATGCCGGTTATGCGGCACTTGACCTTGTGGAAACCGATTTATGCGAACCAATTGAAACGGCAGTGGACCAAGTTGCCGGCATCGCCCAAGCCAAACGGGTGCCGATTCACACGTATCTGCAATGTGCAGGTTTTGACTCGTATCGATTCGCGTCGAGTGATTCGCATCGTCAGAAATCTGTTGGCCAATGCCGTCGATTTCGCTGAGGACCGGCCGATCGAAGTGCGTGTCGCGGCCAACCGCAAAGCCGTGGCCATCAGCGTTCGCGACTATGGCGTTGGTATCGACGAAGACAAAGTCGCTCATGTATTCGATCGATTCTGGAGAGGCGACCTTTCACGTTCACGCGTTACCGGCGGCACCGGATTGGGCCTGGCCATCGCCATGACTGATGCCTTGCTGCACCACGGTAGTATCCGTGTACGTTCGGCAGTGGGGGAGGGCACCTGGTTCTTGGTATTGCTGCCGCGTGACCCCGACCAAGGTGAGGTGGCGGACGCTGAACTGCCGGTGAATTTTGCTTCTGAAACGCCGGATGACCTGCGTGTTACCGGTGGGTTTGGTGTGGCCACCAGCCAAGTCACACATGATTATCATGAGGTTCGCCGCGACACGATGATGGGGAGGCCACTATGAGACGAGTGACCAGAACGATTGCCGCCGCAGGCGCGGCCATAGCCTGTTGCATCACGATGACGGCATGCTCAAGTCCGTTCGGTTTGCCGATTAGCGGCTCGGTGCAGACTCTGGCACCGGTGGAACAGCAGACCCAGCGTGTTTACACCAATCCTCAGGGGCCTGCGGACGATGCACAGCCGGAAACCATTGTCAAAGGGTTCTATGACGCTATGCCTGCTGGCGTGCAGTCCGATGGCTATCGCGTGGCTCGCGAATTCCTGACTGGCTCGGCTTCTGCCGGGTGGAATGGAGATTCTGCGGCACTGGTATACAGCGGCACCCCTGATTTCCGCCGACGCGCCAACACCATAAGCGCGCCACAAGGTGCGGAAAGCTCACTGATTGTGGAAGTGGAACTTCAGGTGGTGGGTTCCTTGGATTCGCATGGCGTATACACGCCGTCAAACAGCACCCAAACGCGCAGGCTTCCCTATACGCTGATGAAGAAAAGCGGCCAATGGCGCATCTCGTCATTGGAAAGCGGCGTGGTGATTTCCACCGCAGATTTTGAACAGGTGTTCCGCCAAGTATCCGTGTATCAGGTGAGTACTTCCGGCAAGCAACTTATCCCGGATATTCGTTGGTTGAGCTGGCGCAACTGGCGCACCCAGCAGTCGGTGAAGTGCTCTCGGATGCACCCTCCTGGTTGGAAGGAGTGCTGCGAGGCGCCGGCTTGTCTACCATCAAACTCGCGGTCGACAGCGTGCCGGTGAAGAACAATGTGGTGGAGATACACCTCAACAGCGGTATCAATGCGTTGAACGAGGAAGAACGAGGCCTGCTGGTACATCGCATCCGTCTGACTATGGGCGACGGCAATGCCGAATACGCGCTGAGGATTACCGGCGATGGAGTGGACTATTCCGATGCCGACGCAAATGTGAAACTTACTACCGAGCAGCCGACAGCGGGCGTATACACGTTGACCGGTGGTCATATCGTTTCCCTGGCCAGCTCCAGTCCGTTGCGTGTAGGGGAGGCCCCCGGATATGACGATGCTCGGGGCTTCGTTTTTTCCTCATCCGGCGGCGCGGTGTTGCGTGCGGACGGCGTGGTCGAATGCCTGAAATCTGATGGTGCGTCCTGTGGGGTGATGTTCTCCGGCGAGCCGATGCGATCGATTACCGAAGGTCTGGATGGCGAAGTATGGGCTGTATCCGAGAACGGGCGCGAATTGCATGTGTCAGATGGGGGCAAGGAAACCGATCTGAAGCTTGATTGGCTTGGCGCTGCCGACAGCATTGTGCATTGGCGGTTTCTCCGGAAGGGTGCCGATTGGCGTTGGCAGTCGAGGGCGAGGACACGAACGGCGTGATGATGACCGGTGTGGCGCGCAACGGTGATAAAACACTGAGCGGTCTGAGCAAAGCGGCCACCCAAGTGAGTGTGCTCAGACACGTCACCATGCTCACGTTCTACAACGATCTGAATCTGGTGTACGCCACCACACCTCCTGAGGGAAATAGCGAACAACAAGAGGCATGGCGTCAAATGGCACCAGGCCCGGCCAATGCGCAGCGTCTGCCTAATGGAACCATAACGTCGATGGCATCGGGGCAGATTAGCCTGTCCCGTCGCCTGGCCATTGTGGACGATTTGGGTATTGTTCGCTCCGTTTCTGGCTCACTCGACGGTTCCTGGACCATCGCCGATAGCCAGGTCACTGCCCTCGGTGCGCAGTAGATGGTATAAGAAAAACGGTGTTCATAATAACCTTTCTTGTTGTATGAGGCAACGGCTTTGTCGCTCGGCTGGCGAGCGGCATTGCCGCTGCGCAACCAATCACTATTATTGGTCTGTTATCAAGGCAAAACAGTGTTGCGACGCCATTTTTGAACCACTGTTATTAATTTGTTATAAACCTGTTATCAAACTGTTATCGCATGCGATTGAACATTTGGCCTGTGAGCGTCATACTAGAGGCTGTCGATGACGAACAGTCACCAAACAGGATGAAAGATCATCCAAAAAATAAACACTGCTCGAGGAGGAGTATTTATGAAGAATTGGAAGAAGGCCATTGCCTCGTTGCTTCTGCTGCTGCGCTTGTCAGCGTTGCCGCATGCGGTTCCAGCAACGCAGGTGGCAGCTCGGACTCCGGCAAGAAGACGGTTGGCTTCGTGGCTGTCGGTCCTGAGGCGGCTTCCGTACCGCCAACGAGAAGGACATTCAGAAGGCATTCGAGGATGCCGGCTTTGACCTGACCTACTCTCCGACCCAGAACAACGATCAGCAGAAGCAGATTCAGGCGTTCAACAAGTTCGTTAACGACGAAGTCGACGCCATCATCCTGTCCTCCACCGAGGATTCCGGTTGGGATGACTCCCTGAAGAAGGCCGCTGAGGCTGAGATTCCGGTCTTCACCGTTGACCGTAACGTGGACGTCAAGGACGCCGAGGCCAAGAAGGCCATCGTTGCTCACATCGGACCGTCCAACGTCTGGTGCGGCGAGCAGGCTGCCGAGTTCGTGAACAAGAACTTCCCGGATGGCGCCAACGGCTTCATCCTCGAAGGCCCTGCCGGCCTGTCCGTGGTGAAGGATCGTGGCACTGGTTGGGGCAACAAGGTTGCCTCCAACGTCAAGGTTCTTGAGTCCCAGTCCGCTAACTGGTCCACTGATGAGGCCAAGACCGTGACCGCTGGTCTGCTCGACAAGTACAAGTCCGACAACCCGCAGTTCATCTTCGCTCAGAACGACGAGATGGGCCTCGGTGCCGCTCAGGCTGTTGACGCCGCCGGCCTCAAGGGCAAGGTCAAGATCATCACCATCGACGGTACCAAGAACGCTCTGCAGGCTCTTGTTGATGGTGACCTCTCCTACGTGATCGAGTACAACCCGATTTTCGGCAAGGAAACCGCTCAGGCCGTCAAGGACTACCTGGATGGCAAGACCGTTGAGAAGGACATCGAGATCGAGTCCAAGACCTTCGACGCCGCCTCCGCCAAGGAAGCTCTGGACAACAACACCCGCGCCTACTGATAAGTCTGCTGCGACTCATTGATAACTGAACCAAATAATTGATGTGATGGTGTGAGAAGGATGTTCCTTCCACACCATCACTCATGTGTGGCTCAAATATCACAAAACGATAACACTTCATTCTCGTTTAAGGCAAAGACATGACAGATAAAAACCCCATCGTCGTAATGAAAGGCATTACGATTGAATTCCCGGGCGTCAAGGCCTTGGATGGTGTTGATTTGACTCTCTACCCGGGCGAAGTTCACGCCTGATGGGTGAGAACGGTGCAGGCAAGTCCACCATGATTAAGGCTCTGACCGGTGTGTACAAGATCAACGCCGGCTCCATTATGGTGGACGGCAAGCCTCAGCAGTTCAACGGCACCCTCGACGCACAAAACGCCGGTATCGCCACCGTGTATCAGGAAGTGAACCTGTGCACCAACCTTTCCGTCGGTGAGAACGTGATGCTGGGCCACGAAAAGCGCGGCCCCTTCGGCATCGACTGGAAGAAGACCCACGAGGCCGCCAAGAAGTATTTGGCACAGATGGGCCTCGAATCCATTGACCCGCACACTCCGCTGAGCTCCATCTCCATCGCTATGCAGCAGCTGGTCGCCATCGCCCGCGCTATGGTTATCAACGCCAAGGTGCTGATTCTCGATGAGCCGACCTCTTCGCTGGATGCCAACGAGGTCAGGGACCTGTTCGCGATCATGCGCAAGGTGCGTGACTCGGGCGTGGCCATCCTCTTCGTCTCCCACTTCCTCGATCAGATTTATGAGATTACCGATCGTCTGACCATTCTGCGTAACGGCCAGTTCATCAAGGAGGTCATGACCAAGGACACCCCGCGCGACGAACTCATCGGCATGATGATTGGTAAGTCCGCCGCCGAGCTGTCCCAGATTGGTGCCAAGAAGGCTCGCCGTGAAATCACCCTGGCGAGAAGCCGATCGTCGATGTCAAGGGCCTCGGCAAGAAGGGCACCATCAACGGTTGATGTTGACATCTACAAGGGTGAGGTCGTTGGCTTCGCTGGCCTGCTGGGCTCCGGTCGTACCGAGCTTGGTCGACTCCTGTATGGTGCCGACAAGCCGGATTCGGGTACCTACACGCTCAACGGCAAGAAGGTCAACATCTCCGATCCGTACACGGCTTTGAAGAACAAAATCGCGTACTCCACCGAAAACCGTCGTGATGAGGGCATCATCGGCGACCTGACCGTCCGCCAGAACATCCTTATCGCCCTGCAGGCAACGCGCGGTATGTTCAAGCCGATTCCCAAGAAGGAAGCGGACGCCATCGTTGACAAGTACATGAAGGAACTCAACGTTCGTCCCGCCGACCCGGATCGCCCGGTCAAGAATCTCTCCGGCGGCAACCAGCAGAAGGTGCTCATTGGCCGTTGGCTGGCCACGCACCCCGAGCTGCTGATTCTGGACGAGCCGACCCGTGGTATCGATATCGGTGCCAAGGCTGAAATTCAGCAGGTCGTGCTTGACCTGGCTTCTCAGGGCATGGGCGTTGTCTTCATCTCCTCCGAGCTTGAAGAGGTCGTGCGTCTGTCCGACGACATCGAGGTTCTCAAGGACCGCCACAAGATCGCAGAAATCGAAAACGACGACACCGTCTCTCAGGCGACCATCGTCGAAACCATCGCTAACACCAACGTAAACACCGGAAAGGAGGCATGAGATGGCTGAAAAGGCAAAAGACGAGGGCAACAACTTTGTCAAGAAGCTGCTGAGCAGCAACCTGACCTGGTCGATCGTCGCATTCATTCTTCTGGTCATCATCTGCACCATCTTCCAGCATGACTTCCTGGCTCTGAGCTGGAACAGCAACACCGGTGGTCTGGCCGGCCCGCTGATCACCATGCTCCAGGAATCTGACCCGATACCTGATGATTGCAACCGGTATGACCTTGGTTATCTCCACCGCCGGTATCGACCTTTCGGTCGGTTCCGTTATGGCAGTGGCAGGTGCCGCCGCCATGCAGACCCTGTCCAATGGCATGAACGTGTGGCTCTCCATCCTCATCGCCTTGGCTGTTGGTCTGGCCATTGGCTGCGTCAACGGCGCTCTGGTTTCCTTCCTGGGCCTACAGCGTTCATCACCACCCTGATTATGATGCTCGCCGGCCGTGGTATGGCCAAGGTCATCACCTCCGGTGAGAACACCGACGCTCCGCAGTTGCTGGCAACGAACCGCTGAAGTGGTTCGCCAACGGCTTCATTCTGGGCATTCCCGCCAACTTCGTCATCGCCGTTATCATTGTGATTCTCGTTGGCCTGCTGTGCCGCAAGACCGCTATGGGCATGATGATTGAGCCGTGGGCATCAACCAGGAAGCCTCCCGTATGACCGGTATCAAGCCGAAGAAGATCCTCTTCCTCGTCTACGCGATTTCCGGCTTCCTCGCGGCCATCGCTGGTCTGTTCGCCACCGCATCCGTGATGCGTGTCGACGTGGTTAAGACCGGTCAGGACCTCGAAATGTACGCCATTCTGGCAGTCGTCATCGGCGGTACTTCACTGCTGGGTGGTAAGTTCTCCCTCGCCGGCTCTGCTGTCGGTGCTGTAATTATCGCCATGATCCGCAAGACCATCATCACCCTGGGCGTCAACGCGAGGCAACTCCGGCCTTCTTCGCCGTCGTTGTGATTGTGATCTGCGTGATGCAGGCTCCGAAGATTCACAACCTGAGCGCGAATATGAAACGCAAGCGCGCGCTCAAGGCTCAAGCTAAGGCGGTGGCAGCATGACAACAGCTACGGCAAACAAAGTGAAGGCTCCCAAGAAGGCTTCAAGCTCGATCGTCAGATGATCCCGACCCTCGCGGCCGTGGTGATCTTCATCCTGATGATCATCATGGGTCAGGCGTTGTTCGGCACCTACATTCGACTGGGCTTCATCTCCTCCCTGTTCATTGACCACGCCTACCTGATTATTCTGGCTGTGGCCATGACCCTGCCGATTCTGCCGGTGGTATCGATTTGTCTGTCGGTGCTATCGTGGCCATCACCGCAGTCGTCGGCCTGAAGCTGGCGAACGCCGGCGTGCCCGCCTTCCTGGTCATGATCATCATGCTGCTCATCGGCGCTGTGTTCGGCCTGCTGGCCGGCACCTTGATCGAGGAATTCAACATGCAGCCGTTCATCGCGACCCTGTCGACGATGTTCCTGGCCCGTGGTCTTGCTCCATCATCTCCACCGACTCGCTGACCTTCCCGCAGGGCAATGACTTCTCGTTCATCTCCAACGTGATCAAGATCATCGACAATCCGAAGATCTCCAACGATCTGTCCTTCAACGTCGGCGTGATCATCGCACTGGTGGTTGTGGTCTTCGGCTACGTCTTCCTGCACCATACCCGCACCGGACGCACCATCTACGCCATCGGCGGCTCCCGTTCCTCCGCGGAACTCATGGGTCTGCCGGTCAAGCGCACGCAGTACATCATCTACTTGACCTCTGCGACTCTCGCCGCCCTGGCCTCGATCGTGTACACTGCAAACATCGGCTCTGCCAAGAACACTGTGGGTGTTGGCTGGGAGCTCGACGCCGTTGCCTCCGTGGTCATCGGCGGTACGATCATCACCGGTGGCTTCGGCTACGTGCTCGGCTCCGTGCTCGGCTCTCTGGTCCGCTCCATCCTCGATCCGCTCACCTCTGACTTCGGTGTGCCGGCCGAATGGACCACCATCGTTATCGGTCTCATGATCCTCGTCTTCGTTGTGCTTCAGCGCGCGGTGATGGCGGTCGGCGGAGATAAAAAATAGCGGGCTTGCCCGCTCGGTCTCCGCACCGAATACGACACACACCATAACTGAATAGGCGGGATCAGCCCGGCTGCTGTGATGGCAAGGTCACAGCAGCCGGCACTGCCCGCCAAAGCTTTCTTTCTCCTTTTCTTCCTTTCATTAGCGTGTGGGGCGTGACCCGGGATTCTCCCGGGGCACGCCCCACACGTGTTTGGAAAGCTGGGACTCTATTGGTAATCAGATTTATGCACGCTTACGTGCCGCGCGAATGCGGAACGCGGTGGCCAGACAGCACCAGCCAATCAGGCAGATAACCGTCATCGTTGCAAACGTCCATGTGCCGCCGACGGCAGTGGCGTGAGCAAACTCAGCGGTGCCTTCTTCTCCTGCGCCGGCCTGAGCCACGGAAAGAATCGTGGAGAACAGTGCGGTACCGGCAGCGCCGCCAAACTGAAGACACGTGTTGAAAATGGCGTTGCGTCCGGCTTGAACTCGGGAGAGACCTCCGACAGGCCACTGGTCATCACATTCGCATTGCCGATGGAATAGAACAGACCGAAAATGAAATAGAATCCGGCGAGCAGCACGGGCGTAAGCTGCATCGAGAACACCAGCATAAGCACTGGGCCCAAAATAGCGATGCCGAGCGGAATCAGAATCGCTTGACCGCGCCGAACTTATCGTAGAACCAGCCGCCAAGCGGGGCACAGACAGCGCCGACCAGTGCGCCGGGCAGCACCAGAGAGCCGGCCACAAATGCCGTGGTGCCGAGCGAGAGCTGTGCCACATTGGTGATGACATAGCCGTAGCCGATGGCGACCAATGGCAGCAGCAGATATGCGCAGGCGTGTAACAGTACGGCGGGATCCTTGAGAATGCCAAGCGCAGCAGCGGGAGAAGGCACGCTTGGAACTCATGGCGAACACGATCAACAAGGCGAGGCCCGCAATCAGACTGACAATGGCGATAATGCCGGAGCGTGTGGCTGACTTGCCGGACACCGCCGCACTGATGGCCACGCCACCTTGGTTGAGCGCCAGCACCAGACCGACCAACGCGACAACAATGGACCCAAGCTGAATCGGGTCAAGATAGGCAGCCTCGGTCGGTGTCTTCTGCTCAATGCACTTCATGCCGATGCATGCTGCGATTAGCACCAGCGGAATGGCGATGACGAAAATCGCGCGCCACGGCAGCACTGTGTCACCGCGCCGCCGACGGTCGGGCCGATGGCCGGAGCCACGGTAATGACCAGCGATCCTACGCCCATCAATCGGCCGATTTTCGAACGAGGAGACTGCTCCAGGATGATGTTGATCATCAACGGCGTGGCCACGCCTGAGCCAATGCCCTGAATAATGCGGGCGACAATCAGCAGCGGGAAGGCTTGGGCGACGATCATGATCAGCGAGCCAACGATGGCCAGAATCACAGCCGCAAGAAAAATGGTTTTCAGCGCGAATCGGCGCTTCAAAAACGAGCTGATGGGCATGGTAGCGGCCACCGCCAACAGATAAATCGTGGTAATCCATTGCACAGTGGCCGTGTCGACATGGAATTCGCGCATCAGTGCGGGGAAAAGCACGGTCATCACGGTTTCGGTCAGAATGCCAATGAAGGCAAGTGAGCCGACAGCCACAATCGCGCCGATAAGACGTGTGGGAATCTTCTCGTTATCAATATGCTGCTCAGGCATACATGCTCCTAAACGTTCGGTTGCAAGGTATGGAATGTAAGGTTTACCAACCGGCGTAGGTACCTGTGCGTGCGGATAAACCGGCAATCGTACTGCCTTGGCTGCACGCTATGGAATCACAAAACCACCTGTGAGTGTACGGTTCGGGGCGGACGCTACGGTCGATGCGCAATGG
>ENA-OPZM01000846-OPZM01000846.1-human-gut-metagenome-genome-assembly--contig:-NODE-846-length-12225-cov-1.526781_pt1 | contig 12225 bp, 9 predicted proteins | sample MGYA00242478_ERZ504493 | MGnify/ENA primary metagenome ERZ504493 (study PRJEB26092, sample SAMD00036227) | human gut metagenome | host: Homo sapiens | study: EMG produced TPA metagenomics assembly of...
CTCTTACTTTGTGTCACGTCTTTGCAAGCTGGAAGCTTTAAAGACGTTCAGGCGGCTTCTGTGAGCAGTGAATTTACAGGATGGAAAACGGTGAATGGAAAGAAATATTATTACCAAATGGTACAAAGCTCACTGGCCTGCACAAAATCGGTAAATATTATTATGGCTTTGCATCTGACGGAACGATGCTGACAGGATGGAATTATATCAAAAAACATTTATCGTTATTTTGCAAAGCTGTCCGGAAGAATGCGTACCAGCCAGACGATTCAGGGAAGAAAAATCGACAGTAAAGGTGTCTGGACACCGGTTATCGTTTTGGATCCCGGACATTCCGGAATTGTTGCAGGCGGTTATGAGCCCTCGGACCTGGTTCCAGTCAGACGAAGTCAAAAGACACTTCCGGAACGCAGGGCGTTGCGACTGGTGTGGAGGAATATAAGCTGACATTAAACATCGGACTTCAGCTACGCTCTTTACTTCGGGACAGGGGCTGTAAAGTAGTCATGACTCGCACGAACAGTAAGGTTGCATTAAGCTGCATCGACCGTGCCAGGATAAGCAAATAAAGCAAAAGCAGATGCATATATCAGACTGCATGCCAATGGAAGTGACAATTCCTATGTAACCGGAGCGATGACTATCTGCACCACCAAAAACAGCCCTTATATTGCGTCCATGTACAAAAAGAATAAATCCCTGTCTAACGCCGTTTTGAATGCTTACGTGTCTGCCACAGGATGCCGGAAGGAGTATATCTGGGAAACAGATTCCATGTCTGGAAATAACTGGAGCAAAGTTCCGACAACACTGATTGAAATGGGATATATGAGCAACCCATCCGAAGACCGACTCATGCAACAGACTTCCTACCAGAAAAAGATGGTCAGGGGAATTGCAAAAGGAATTGAGAATTATCTGACAGATTTGTCGAAATCTTTATGCTGACAAATATTCCTAAACAATGTTATAATCCATTTAAGGGAACATTTTATCCATTATCAATATGAAGAAGGTGAGTGCAGATATGGCAATGTTTTTGAATAATTCATACCCATATAAAAGGTATAAAAAGATATCCAACACAACATATTTTATAGATAAGTCCTGCATATTAGACGATATATTAAGATGTATGGAAGAAGAAACTCAGTATATCTGTATCACCAGACCGCGCAGGTTTGGAAAAACAGTCATGGCCAATATGCTTGGTGCATTCCTTGGAAGATCCTGGAATTCTTCAGATATCTTTGACCACTTAAAGATCTCCTCTTCTGAAGATATTCCAGATATCGAAATCAATACGATATTATCTATATCGATTTTCAGCAGACTTCCAGAAAATTGTGTATCTTATCAGCAGTATATAGACCGTATCATTAGTGGACTGAAAAAAGATCTGCTAAATGCTTATCCGGAATCTGCTTTAGATTCTGATCTTTCCGTATGGGACATGCTCTCAATGATCTCGGATCAGTCGGATTGCTCTTTTGTATTTATTATGGATGAGTGGGACGCGGTATTCCATATGCCGTTTATTACCGAAAAAGATAAGGCAGAATACATTCTTTTTTCTGAAAGCTTTTATTAAAAGATCAGGATTATGTTGCACTGGCATATATCACAGGTATTCTTCCAATTGCTAAATATTCCAGCGGATCAGAGTTAAATATGTTTATGGAATTCAAAATGACATCCATGGAAATGTTTGGTGAATATTTTGGATTTACAGATGATGAGGTAGACTATTTATATGAAAAATACAGCCAGTCATGCGAGAATCCACACGTATCACGGATGGGTCTGCAAGAATGGTATGATGGGTATTTCACAGTGGTTGGAAAACGCTTGTATAATCCAAGGTCTGTAGTAATGGCTCTCAGCTTTAACCAGCTGTCTAACTACTGGACCAGTTCCGGACCTTATGATGAGATATTTTATTATATCCGTAATGATATTGATCAGATTCGAAATGACCTGGCACTGATGATTGCCGGCGAAGGCGTTACAGCAAAAATAGATGAATTTGCAGCATCTGCAATGAATCTTCAAACTAGAAATCAAATATATTCTGCAATGGTTGTATATGGACTGCTTACGTTTACCGACGGGAAAGTTATATTCCTAACAGAGAACTGATGCTGAAATATGAAGAACTGCTCCAAAACGAAAAAACGTTTAGGTTATGTATATCAGCTAGCTCATATTTCGGAACAGATGCTTAATGCAACACTGTCAGGAGATACGAAAAAAATGGCAGAGATTCTTCAGTATGCACATAATACAGAAACTCCAATTCTGTCATATAACAATGAAGTAGAACTGTCTGCTATTGTGAATCTGGTATATCTTTCCGCGCGGGACAGATACCGTGTTGAACGGGAAGATAAAGCAGGCAAGGGTTTTGTTGACTTTATCTTTTACCCATATAAGGCAAATGGTACCTGTATTATCCTTGAATTAAAAGTAGGTCATTCTCCAGAACAGGCTATTCAGCAGATCAAGGATAAACAGTATATCCTGAGATTTCAGGGAAAACTTGGTGAAACACCTAAATATACAGGAAAAGTACTTGGCGTTGGAATAAGCTATGACAAAGATATCAAAGAACATAAATGTATCATAGAGACTTTGTCAAAATAAGTGTGCGATTCGCAAACTTTCTATATATCAGACGGTATAGATTGTCATACAGTCCTATATATGAGAAGAACCCTGGCCAATTAATGCTACGGTTCTTCTCATATGCGCATAAAAATCCAAACTGCACAGATAAGAATTCCCATCCAGTTTGAATCTTTTAATTTTAACAAAAAGGTCCAGACCGAATAGATAAGAATCTCTATCCAGCCTGGATCTTTTATTTCAACATATTTATTATTTATATCGTTGCCAAATAGCTTTTACCAATATTCCTCCACATAACCGGCCGCATCTTCTTCTGATAATGAAAATACCTTCATTAAGTTTTTACGGTAACATCTTTACTGGCGTTAAAACTTTTACAGGTACTGATTGTCGCCTGGATGCCCTCTAACCGTCCTTCACGCCTTCCCTCATTCATTAACTCTTCCAATGCAGTACACATATTGACCTGACCTCCCTTCCGTTCTGATTCTAAAGCATGGTCTATCAGTTTCTGCGACTGGGTGATTGCATCGATCACGATTCCCAGTTCGGATGTGATGTTTCTGTTTTTATATACCGTATTGATTCTTTGATAATCGCGTTCATAAATGGAACGGCTAATATCAAACACAGCATCAACTTCCGGATCTTGAAAATTACAGGTCTCACTTGTCCTCAGTTGAAGCAGGTTCATTTTATAATCCGACACCATTGGACATACTCTTTCCGGGATCTCAAGCATATCTGTCAGACATAGCGGGCCATCCCATGGATCTTCTCCATAATAAACACAGAGGCTGATCACTGGATGCAGTCTATCTGTTTTCCGCATATTCGGAGGACATTGGGTCGAGTAGACGCACCCCTTACGGTCGTGCGCCCCTCACAGAATCCGGACTTGCGGCTTTCCCGCATCCGGCTCTTTGCGAAACGAATCGTTCACATTTATCAATTATATACACTGACATATATTCGGGGTCTTACCAATGGATAGCTGTTATCTATCATATTCAGAAATTCTACAGTTGTAGCTTTTCTTTTGGCTCCTCCGGTTTAGACAGTAGAATAAACTTTTCATTACGTGGTATCGAAATGCTGTTATTCTTTCTGTATTGTCTGTGATTCCATAGTAATGGTAATAACCAGTCAGTATCTGATTGAGTTTAGCAGTAATCTCTTTCAGTTTCCATGTTTTCATGTGTCCCATCAGTTGATTTATTTCTCTGCATTTCTTCGCAAACTTCTTCTTACTGGTTTTCCTCTTCACTCTGAATCTACCATTCTTGCTTTTGGAACAGTAGTGTGTAAAACCTAGGAAAGTAAAGGTACCTGGCTTCGTTCCACTTTTACTGCATCTTTCCTTTGCGTATCGTCCGAACTCTATCAGCCTGCTCTTTTCTTCTTCAAGGCTTAATCCAAAGTGTCCCATTCTATGTTTTAAGTGTTCATAGAACCATACTGCATCTGATTTGTATTGGAATGTCACCACAAAGTAGGTAGACCCAAGGAACCTCCCTTGAGTCCCCACTCAGAACCCGTACGTGAGCCTCTCGACTCATACGGCTCCCTCTCCAACAGATGGTAATATTCCAAATTTCCAGTGTGCAAACAAGTTTCTGTCTCTTCTGGCTACTGCACCAAGCCAGTGCTCGGCTCTGCTTCTCGTGTTTTTCTTTTTATAACTTCGTCGTACCCATTTAATCAGACATTGATTGATATAACGCAACACCTCATAAAATTCTGACTTATAATAGTGTGTGTAGTAGTTAATCCATCCTTGCACTACTTTGTTTATCATGTTCCCAATATCTTTTAATGAGAGATCCGCCTTTAACTGTATCTTCCATTCTCTGATCTTCTGTTTCATAGCAGTTTTGGCTTTTTCACTGACCGCAGGCGTAAAGCTACAAAGAACTTTCCTTCTTTATTCTTATTTAGCCTTGGTCTGAACGTATATCCCAGAAAAGTGAATTGGGTACAACTATAGTTTTGTGGCCTTCGGTTATCCTTGCAGTAGACAATACGTGTCTTTTCTTTATTCAGTTCCAATCCAAACTGCTGAAAACGTTCTTCCAGTTTCTGCTTTATAAATGCAGCCTGCTTGTACGATTGGCAGTGCAGTACTCCATCATCAGCATATCTTTCCCACCAGATGTTCGGATATGCTTTTGTCATAAAGTCATCAAATACATAGTGAAGAAATAGATTTGCAAGCACAGGACTGATAACTCCACCTGAGGTGTTCCTGACCTGCGTTCAGCAACCGAGCCATCACTCATGATGAACGGCACTGTAAGCCAACGTTTTTATATAAAGTATCAGCCATTTTATTTGCGTATGTTTCTCAACCATGTACATCAGATATCCATGTTTGATGTTATCAAAGAGCCCTTTGATATCTAATTCCAATACCCAGTCTCTTTTAAAACATCTTTCCCTTGCTTGTCCTACTGCCTGAATTGCAGATTTGTTCGGACGGTATCCATATGAGTCATTGTAAAACATTGGTTCAACCAGCGGTTCAAAGTACATCTTCGCAACCATTTGTGCGATTCTGTCTTCTACTGTTGGAATTCCCAAAATTCTGATTCCACCATTTTTCTTGGGTATTGCTACTGCCCTTACAGGTTCGGGAAATAACTTCCTGATGCATCCGGTTCCATAGTTTATACAGGTTGTTATTAAGATGCTCCTCAAACTCTTTTATGGTTTGTTCATCTGCCCCGTAACTTCCTGCGTTTTCCTTTACCGCCTGAAAAGCTGCAATTACAGCCTTCTTTGAAATATCAAACTGTTTTGCTTCGCTCATAAGCTCCTCCTTATTCCTAAGTTGACTTATTTACTCTGCTTGGATACTGTGGCTTCTTCGCTCTGTTTTCTTTTCAGAAACCCTCTTCACTACTACAAGCCACTCTGCCCCTATGACTGTATCAGTACTCTGTACCTTGCGGTTCGTCCACTTGGCACTCTCCCTTAACACCAGCCCGTAGGTTCCCACGTTCCATATGAATGCCTGAACAGTGTTCATGCCACCTTTACGCCGTCCACCGCATAACCAGTAAATAGGCTCCCGTTATGCTTATCCCAGGTTAACGACTGACCCCCTGGTTTTGATGGAGTCTCTACGCTTTCGACGTTTTCGTAAGTGGTTCACAGCTTCGTTCATCTCCACTGTCCACACCTGACTGTTTTGTACAGCCTTTTCTCTGACGCTCAGTACCATAGCTTTTGACTACAGCACCTCAGAGTGATTTGAAACCTCCACCTATATAGCGGTTCCGATGGGCCTGCCATCATCATTCACACAGCATGGCTATACTTGTTTGACATCATGTCACAAGTTTCCGCCTTCGTGGCGCACAATCATCAGCATAGACCACCAGACCTGCATATCCCTTTAACATCGGCGTTACCACCTCTCTGAACCACCATATCAGCACATAGTGCATATAGATACAGGAAATTATCGGAGAGCAGACGGAACCTTGTCCACTTCCTTCCTCTGTTGCTTCAAATTCATAGTTATTCATAATTCCTGCTTTCAGCATTCGTCTGACAAGGCGGATAATATTCGGGTCTTTGATCTTGATTCTATAAAACGCACAATCCATTCATGGTCAAGATGCTGGAAGAATCCTTTTATATCCGCATCCAGAACATAATTCGTCGGTTTCCTTTCCAGCATTATGTTTAGTTTGCGGATTGCTTTATGGCAGCCCCTGTTGGGTCTGAATCCCATCATCTCATCATAAAACATTGGCTCGAATACTGCTTCCAGTATCCTGCGCAGTGCTTCCTGTACCAACTTGTCTTCATAACAGTAGATACTAAGTGGCCGCATCTTCCCATTATCCTTTGGTATTTCTACCAGTCTTGCTGGTTTAGGCTTATAGGATTTCTTCTTCAAAACTTTCTATAAGGGCTTCTAGATTTTCTTCCAGATTTCTTCCGTATTCTTCTTTGGTAACTCCATCTATTCCTATGGCTTTCGTTCCATCCATCTGGACATGACAGTTCTCAAGCATCTCCTTATTGATAAGATGCCCCAGTGATGTAAAGACCATGTCTGGGTTTTCTTTTGATAATTGTGATATTCTCGCCAATTTCGTTTCCATTAGTTCCCCTATCTCTGTGTATAGCTAATGTTTCCTCTTTGATATAGTTTCACAGGCCAGAACTGCGAGGCACAGTTCTCTCTCGACTTCCCTCCGGTATTTATTTTGTTCATACCTTCACCGGTACTGTTCGGGCCTCCGACTACCTGCACTTCGTTTGTCTTTCTTCTTTTGGTTGGCGGACATACTTTTCATTTACACACTCTGAAAAGAAAATGCAGGTCCTCTCCAGTTGACATATAGTCCCTGTATGACATGAATAGTTTCAACAACACCGCAGAGGCATGCAAAATCTCACCATAACGATAAGTGCATATATTGTCTTCCACCCTGACCACGGTGTCGACCCTCTGATACTTTGGGATTTCGGTGCTCCATAGCTATCCCTGCTATCTTGCTGTCTACGCTTAGCCTGCGCGTTACCGTAACAGACTCAAGACTCGCTTCAAATGCTGTGGTTAGCAGCTTATTTGATGGGGCTTCCACCCACCGGACTATATACCCTTTGCTGGACGCACGGTCAGACCCCAATGTGGTCTGTGATTACTACCGATCGGAGCGCCTGTTCGTTATTGTAAAATCTGGGAGAAGTATTTGCCTCGTGGAATTCCTCTAATATTTCTGCAACAGTTTCGTTATCCTGTTTCAGTGTGGCTTTTAGGAGATGGTCAGACTCTTAGGGAGGGATTCTAAACAATTCGGCAGAAAACTACTGAATTGCCAAAAAGAACTAATGCCAAAAACAGAACAGCCTAGTCAATGCTAAACTAAGGAATTAACAACCTTCAAGAATTAGCAACGCATTTTAAAATTTTCCTCATAAAATCAGTATCCGTATATTCATCAGATGTATCTTTGGGGTTTCCCTCATAGTTTAATAATTCTAAATTTTTTTGTTCCATTTCTTTTTGCTGGCTTGCTAAATATTTATTTTCAATCCAGTTTCCTATAACTATCTCACAATTACTCTCAGATTCAATAACAATATTGTTTTCATTATCATGGTTAATGATTTTTTCATTAATTATATTATCAATGGTTTGAATAATTTTCTCATTGCTCTTATAACCCAAATACAAGAGACTTTGCCTATCTTATATTTAGTATTTTTTATTGTAAAAATACGATAAAGATAGGCTCCATTCAGTAGCTCAGTAATTGTAGTTAGAAGATTATTTATCTTTTTTAAAAGACTGTTAGTATGAGAAATCTCAAACTCAGAGTTTATGATTGCAGTTCTGAATTTAAAAAGAGTTTTTTTAATACTCTGTATTTTATCAACATTACTTCTTGAAAGATTATTATGCATATTATTTATAACACTTTCATAATTATTAATATTTTTTAAATAATACTCATAATCAAACATCATATAAATTCCTCCAGAAAATATTTGTAATGAATCACAATACAGTAATAGTTTGAGAAGAACAGAAAAACTATTGCTGTATAAATACAGTTCTTCCCTTTAGATGCCGGTTTGTTATTATATCCCTCATCTAGGGGAAGTACTGTATTTGACTCATTTAAGAGCCTAGCAATAGTTTTTCTTATTTATATATTTCTTTACCCAAAGGATTATTTAACAGTAGCCTTTTTCAGGTTTGACCATGGGCTGAAGACTTTCTTTCCGTCTTCGGATGTTCTGTTGAATGCATGCATTCCAACTACCCATGTTCCCTTTGGTACATTCTTGAATGTTGCTGTTACTGTACCTTCTTTGAGGTTCAATACTTTGTGAGCGCCATAGTTGTATGGACGTGTCTCACCGTTTTCTTTCTTGGAGGATGTTCCAAGTACTACGTCGTAACCAGTTGCGTTTGCAGCTGCTTTGTATGTTACTTTGATAGTAGATCCGCTTACTGTTACGTTTGTGATAACTGGAGCGTCCGGTGTGATTGCGGATACAACGAATGGATATGCGTTAGACCAGTCGCTGAATACCTTCTTACCGTTCTCGTCACGTTTCCAAGCGTGGCAGTATGCGTAGTAGGTTCCCTGCTGTACATATTTGAATGTAGTAGAAGTCTGAACCTGATTCTTGTTTACGGAATCGTAGTCTTTGTTTGTGATGCAGTCGCGGTCTGTAGAGATTACATAGTCGTAACCTGCAGCACCTTCGGAATCACCGGAAAGGATAGCAGTTGCTTTGTTGCCAACAACTTTAACGCTGCTAATCATTGGAGCAGCTGGTTTCTGATCCTGTGTTGCTGCATCTACAGTCTTAGAACCAGTGTAGTTCTTACTGTCTTTCTTAGCTGTTACAGTAACTTTACCGTCTTTCTTTTCTACAGTATATTCAGATGTTTCAACATCAACACGACCACATTTAACAGTAACTTTGTCACCATCTACAGTTACATCTGCGTTTGCAAGGTTGAATTTATCAATTCCCCATTTGAATTTAAGATCATCTGGAGCTGAAGTTGTATAACCGTTTTTAGGCTTAACAGTAACGTCCAAGCTGTTAGAGATAGTAGCGTTTGCAACGTCGGTGTTTGAACTTACTTCTAAATCATAGTCCTGGCCTTCTTTTAAAGTAACACCATTTACCACAACATTTACAACTGGTTTTACAGGCAGACCACCGGCATAAACACCGTTAGAAACAGAAACATTGCTCTTTACAACAGACAGCTGATTAAGCTTAATGTATGTTACTGCCATAACATTTGTGATCTTATTGCCTTCAGCATCAGTATAAATGCCATCTTTTAAACCATAATCATTAGTTTTGCTGCTTGCATATTTTCCTTTGGCAACAGCAATTACAGCTACATACTGAGCTTTAGGGAATTCTTTAGTGTATGTTCCTTCTTTTCCATATACATTATCTACATATTTAATCTCATAATCCTGGCCTTCTGTTAATTTTTTATTAGGATCAGCGTATGTAAATGTAGTTTTTGTATACTGATGTTCTTTACCATTATAAGTAAAGGACGGAAAAGCAACTTTTATACCATTTTCGTCATAGAAAGTAAATTTTCCACCCTCATTCAACATTTCACCTGAAATCTGGAATGTTGCTGTTAAGGTACCTGTAAAGTTTCCGTTTTTAGGTGTTAATGTAACAGTACCCTCACCAATCTGGATATTCTCTCCAGATGTTAATGTAAAGTTGCTTGCTACATCAATAGGATTTCCTTTTAAGGTCAAGTCAATATCACTGGCAGAAACTTCAATACTGTAACCAGTGTATTCTTTACTTCCAATAACTGCTTTTAAGTCTGCTGCATTTGCAGGTTTGATTTCATAAGTTATTTTTGCTTCGACGTCACTGTAATGTGTTCCATCGCCTTTAACTGTTAATGTTGCTGTTCCTGCATTCAGATTATTGCTATAAGTTGCTGTATAATACTGAGGATTAATTACTTTTCCATCAATTACAACATCAAATTTCGGTTCAACAGCTTTTCCGGTATAAGTGAAGTTTGTTTCTTTTAATTTAATGTTTTCTGACTTGATTGTTTTTGCAGTTAATGTAGATGTATCACTCAGTGTTACGTTTTTATTAATGAAGTTTTTATTTGTAATTTCTGTTACTGTCGCAGTAACAGCTTTACCAATTATATTTCCTTCTGCGCATTCGTATTTAACTTTGTAATCTTTTCCTTCTACAAGAGTAAATTCTTTAGCTGGTTTTGCACCATTTTTAGCTTTTACTACAAGTTTCATAGAATCTTTATAATCAGAGAAATCTGTAGTATCCAGCTTTTCAACCTTCTCATTTGTAACTTTGACCTCAGAAATTACGGCAGGATTAATTGCAAATGTGATTTTCTTTTCACTTCCAGCATAATCGCCAAGACCTTTAACGATTACATAACCGCCATCTTCTACGTTCGTATTAGTACCATTTACTAATTCATATAAGGTCGGGGAAACTGCTTTCCGCCAATTGTAAGAGTACCTAAGTCATCTTTTGTAATGACAATCTGTTCTCCCGTATATTCTTTATTGTCAAGTTTACCATTTTTTTCGTTTGCAAATGTACCACCGGAAATATCAGTTCCTACAATATTGAAGTCTGCAGTAGTTGTTCCTGTAACATTTTTATTAAGTTCTTTTGGAGTGATTGTTACTTTGTAACTACCAATGTCTGTTGCATTATCCGGTACAGTAATAACAACATCCTTGTACAGGTCTAAAGTATTACCATTTTTATCAGTAAATGTAATATCATTTTGGTCAATGGTTACTTTCTTCTTATCGTTATATGTTTTGGCTTTTATAGAAACATTAACGTCTGATAAATCTCTACTGGTTACTTTGAAAGTATTTGTTGTTTCGATTGTTCTATGGTTGTCTCCTTCAGCAGTAATATTGTAATTTTTAAATTTACCAGTTTCCGGAGTACCGATAATCAGATTAATACGTGCATAAGCGACATCGTCAACATTTGTTGCTAAATTATTGGTGCTTCCTGCAGAAATAGATACATATCCATCTTTATCTGCATAAATATAGTTTGATAAATCTTCTTTTGTCTCTTTATCAATTAGTTTAATATCATCTTTTTTTACACGAATAACTTTTCCGGTATAAGTGAAAGCAGATGTTAATAAAGTTGCTTCCATATGTTCAGAAATGAGCTCGTTAGTACCATCTAATGTTTTTGGCTCTATTTCATATGTTGTAGAAATCTGTCCTGTATATCCATCTGCCTGTGGAACTAAAGTAACAGTTGCTTTTTTAGTTGCATTTGTATGATCACCAGACTGAACTACTTTAAAATCTGCAGTCACTGTCTTATCATTTGCAGTCACTGTAGTTGTATCATTTTTTGTTAATGTAATATCAGATGTATTTATTTCCTGAGGTTTTCCATTATAGGTGTGTGTTCCTTTAACAGATGCGCTAAGATATAACTGAGATACATCAATTGCTTTTACAGCAATACCTTCTGAAGTGTAAGACCATACAGTTCTGTTATTATCATTAGAATCTGTAGCATATACAAACAATGTAAGTGTCTTTCCTGCTTCAGTTGCTACAGTAGGGCGTGTTACCGTCTGCTCATTTGTAGGTATTTCGATATCAGTGGCTGAATCAGCAGTTCCATTTACTTTCCAAGCATAATGAAATTTAATATTTGAATCAATGGCTTTATTATCTTTAGCGGTTACTTTGAATTTAGCTTTAACAGTTGTTCCCCATGTTACAGCATTATCTTTAATAGCATTATCTTCGCCATCAGTAAATTCTGGAGTCACACTGAATGAATCTGCAGCAGTAGCTACAGCAGTATTGTCCGTAGTATCTTCTACAACCGGAGTTTCTGTCACGTCATCAGAGAATGTTTCAGCAACTGAAGCTTCTGCGTCAGATGTTACAGCAACGTCAGAACCATCGCTGAACTCAGCAGCCCATACCGGCACATTAGAAGTAGCAAGCATTGCAACAACAAGTGACATACTTAATGTCTTTTTTGCCATGCCCTTCTTTGTGTTTTTAATCTTTGTCATGATTATAGTTCCCC
>ENA-OPZM01000848-OPZM01000848.1-human-gut-metagenome-genome-assembly--contig:-NODE-848-length-12199-cov-4.504390_pt1 | contig 12199 bp, 16 predicted proteins | sample MGYA00242478_ERZ504493 | MGnify/ENA primary metagenome ERZ504493 (study PRJEB26092, sample SAMD00036227) | human gut metagenome | host: Homo sapiens | study: EMG produced TPA metagenomics assembly of...
TGGAGACCTTCCGCGCCTTCGCGACGACCGACGCGTTCGGCCGCATCTCGGTGACCACCTCCACGCAGGTGCCCTTTCACGTGCGCCGCATGGTCGCGCAGTCGCTCGACATTCCGCAGTCGCAGGTGCAGGTCATTAAGCCGCGCATCGGCGGCGGCTTTGGCTCCAAGCAGACGGGCTGCTGCGAGATCTTCGTGGCGTTCGTTACCCAGCAGACCGGCCGTCCGAGCTACTGCTGCTACACCCGCGAGGAGACCATCACCGCGGGCAACTCGCGTCACCAGATGCAGATGACCGTTAAGCTGGGCGCCATGAACGACGGCACCATCACGGCCATCGACCTGCATACGCTGTCCAACGCCGGTGCGTATGGCGAGCACGCCACCACGACGATCGGGCTTTCGGGCCACAAGAGCCTGCCCATCTACAACCACGTGAAGGCGAGCCGCTTTAGCTGGGACGCCGTCTACACCAATACCAATCGCGGCGGCGCGTATCGTGCTACGGTGCCACCCAGGGCCAGTTTGCCGTGGAGAGCGCCGTTAACGAGCTCGCCGACATGCTGCACATGGACCCCGCCGACCTGCGCCTTAAAAACATCGTGCGCGAGGGCGAGATCATGCCGCAGTATTACAACGAGAAGCTCAACGCCTGTGCGCTCGACCGCTGCCTGCTGCGCGCGATGGACATGATCGGTTGGCGCGACAAGCCGCTGGCCGTCGACCTGGGCGACCGCGTGCGTGCCCTGGGCTGCGCGCTCACCATGCAGGCTCGGGCATTTCCAACGTGGATATCGGCGGCATCGACATGCGCCTGGAAGAGGATGGCTTCATTACCATCGGCACCGGCGCCACCGATAACGGCATGGGCGTCGATACGATTCTGGCGCAGATTGCCGCCGAGGAGTTGGGCGTGGAGAGCTCGCTCATTGTTGTGCGCGGTGTGGATACCGACGTGTCGCCGTTCGACGCCGGCTCGTACGCGAGCTCGGGTACGTACGTGACGGGCCTGGCGGCCAAGAACGCCGCGACGGAGCTGCGCGAGAAGATTTGCGCCAAGGTCGCCCAGATGTGGGACGTGGACGCCGCCGACGTGGTCTTTGATGGCCAGTACGTGCGCCTGTCCGACGAGCGTGCCGCGCGCGAGCAGAACCGCTACCTCACGCTGCGCGACTTTGCCAACCTGTGCGTCAAGAACATCGCTGGCGGCGACGCACTGACCTCGCATGCCTCTGCCTGCCTGCCCGTTTCGCCTCCGCCGTTTATGGCTGGCATTGCCGAGGTCGAGGTCGACAAGGCCACCGGCAAGGTGACTGTGGTGGACTATGCGGCGGCCGTCGACTGCGGCACCGTGATTAACGAGGCGCTCGCGCGCGTCCAGGCCGAGGGCGGCATTGCCAGGGTATCGGTCACGCGCTCTACGAGATCGTCGAGCACGACGACCGCGGCCGCCTGCGCACCGGCAACTTTATGAGCTACAAGCTGCCCACGCGCTTGGATATCGGCAGCATTCGCGTGGCCTTTGAGCCGAGCTACGAGCCGACGGGCCCGTTTGGCGCCAAGTCGATCGGCGAGGTCGTCATCAACACGCCGCTCGCCGCCGTGGCCTCGGCCGTGGCGCACGCCACCGGCCATCAGGTTCGCTCACTGCCCATCACGCCCGAGAAGGCCCTGCTGGGGGAGTAGCGGGTCAGCGAACAAGTCGTAATGGGCGGGGCGGGGCAACTCGTCCCGCCTTTTGCACTCGTGGTGAGGTCGTGAGCCTGTAAAACGTGTGCGTGCGCTTGCCGTTCGTATCTGCTATCATTCCTAGTCTGTGCGCTCATGCGGGCGTGGCGGAATTGGTAGACGCGCCAGATTTAGGTTCTGGTGGGATTCCCGTGAAGGTTCGAGTCCTTTCGCCCGCACCAACGCACCTGCGTCGGCCCTGGCCGTCGCGACACTTTGTTGCATAAAGGTACCAGCACCTCAGATAAGCTGGGCAGTATGAGGAGGAACGTGTTGAACATCACCGCTTCTGACGTCAAGGACGCCAAGCTCACCGCTACGGTCACCATCCCGGCCGCCGACGTCGACGCCGCGATCAAGAAGGCCTACAAGGACACCGCCAAGAAGTACCGCTTCCCGGGCTTCCGCGCCGGCAAGGCTCCCCGTCCGGTCATCGACTCTGCTCTTGGCGCCGAGCTACCCTCGCTCAGGCCACCAATGACCTGATCGCCGCCAACGAGCCCGCCGTCCTCAACGAGCTGGACATCGTTCCCACCAAGAGCGGTGACTACAAGGAGCTCGACCTCGCCAAGGATCACGAGGACTACACGTACACTGTCGAGTTCTCCCTGCGTCCCGCTGCCGAGCTCTCCTCCTTCGACGCTGTCGAGATCGAGATGCCCCCTGCGGAGGTCACCGAGTCCGAGATCAACAACCAGGTCGAGATGCTCCTCAACTACCGTGCCACCTTCGAGGACGTCGAGGGTCGCGCCGTCGAGGCTGACGACTATGTGACCGTCGACCTCAAGGCCGTCGAGAACGCCGACAACTTCGCCGCCGAGGGCCGCATGCTCATCGCCGGTAGCGACAGCAACCCCAAGGAGTTCAACGAGGCCCTGATCGGCGCCAACGTTGACGACGTCAAGACCGTCACCTGGACCGACGAGGCCGAGGAGGGCGAGGAGGCCGAGACCCACACCGTCGAGGTCACCGTCAAGGGCATCAAGGTCCGCAACACCCCCGAGCTCACCGACGAGCTCGTCAAGTCCGACTTCGGCTTCGACAGCATCGACGCTATGCGCGACGCCATCAAGCTCGAGATCGAGCAGGACAAGGCTTCCCGCCTCCCGGCCGAGAAGGAGAACCGTTGCGTCTCCGCTCTCGCCGAGCGCCTGCAGCTCGAGGAGATGGACGCCGACTACGAGCAGTCCGTCTTTGAGGAGCTTGGCCAGAACTTCCTGTCCAACCTCGCTGCCCGCGGCATGACGCTGGACACCTGGCTGCCCGCTTCCGGCCTGACCATGGAGCAGTTCATCGGCGACCTGCACAAGCAGGCCAACGACGTTGCCCGTGAGTCCCTGGCGCTCGACGCCCTCGCCCGTGAGCTCAAGATCGAGGTCACCGAGGACGACGTCAACGCAGAGTTCGAGAAGGCCGGCGTCAAGGACGTCGAGGCTTCCAAGGCCGAGTTTATCGCCGATGGCCGCATGCCTGCCGTCCGCGAGTCCATCCGTCGCTCCAAGGCCGTCGACCACCTGTCGAGAACGCCAAGGTGACCGAGGTCGACGAGACCGCCAAGGACGCCGAGTAATTCTCGCCACCTTGCCCGCGAGCGCATGCATGTGCCCGTGATGGGGTAAAGTTATACACCGGTTATCCGGTTGCTTCGTACGGTGCCAGCCAATGCATAGCATGCGGGCACCGTACGTTTATCTAGAACCAGTATTGGTCCGTAAGAGAAATGGAGATGCGTATGATCGCTAAGTTCGATTCCGCCCTCGTGCCATACGTTATCGAGCAGACGCCGCGCGGCGAGCGCAGCTACGATATCTATTCGCGCCTGCTCAACGACCGCATCATCTTCTTGGGCGAGGAGATCAACTCCGTCAGCGCCAACCTGGTCGTTGCCCAGCTGCTGCATCTTGAGAGCCAAGATGCCGAGAAGGATATCTCGCTCTACATCAATTCGCCCGGCGGCGAGGTCTACTCCGGTCTGGCGATTCTTGACACTATGAATTTCATTAAGCCGCAGGTCTCCACTATTTGTGTCGGTATGGCCGCGTCTATGGCCGCCGTGCTGCTTTCGGCTGGCGCCAAGGGCAAGCGCTTCTGCCTGCCGCACTCCAAGGTTATGATTCACCAGCCCAGCGGCGGTGCCCAGGGTCAGCAGACCGAGATCGAGATCGTGGCCGAGGAGATCAAGAAGACCCGTCGCGAGCTCAACCAGATCCTGTCCGACGCCTCGGGCCAGCCTATCGAGAAGGTCCAGGCCGATACCGAGCGCGACAACTACCTCACTGCTGCCGAGGCCCTCGACTACGGCCTGATCGACCGTATTGTCACCTCGCGCGACCTCGCCGCGAAGGACGCCTAGGATGGCCGGTAACATGCAGGACAATTTCGACGAGAACGGCAACCCCATCCGCTGCTCCTTCTGCGGAAAAGAGCAGGGTCAGGTTCGCCGTCTTGTTAAGGGTCCGACCAACATCTTTATCTGCGACGAGTGCGTTGCCGCCTGCTCCGAGATCTTGGAGGAGTCACTGGCTTCGGACTTTATGGACGCTGCCCGCAACGGCAAGCTGCCGGGCTTCCTCAACGATCGCGGCCAGGCTGCATCCCAGCCCGCCGTGGACCCCGAGGCCGAGGCTTTGAGCTTGAGGACGACGCCCGCCAGGTCATTACGCACGTGCCGACACCGCACGAGATCTATGACGAGCTTTCGGCCTATGTCATGGGCCAGGAAGACGCCAAGCGCGCCATGTCGGTTGCCGTGTACAACCACTATCGCCGCGTCATCGAGGGCGGCGCTGCGCTTTCGGCCTTTGACGAAGCTGGCGGTTTGGACTCGCAGCTCGACGACGATATGGACGAGGTGGAGCTCGCCAAGTCCAACATTTTGCTGCTCGGTCCCACCGGTACCGGTAAGACGCTACTTGCCCAGACGCTCGCGCGCATCCTCGAGGTGCCGTTTGCCATCGCCGACGCCACCGCGCTCACCGAGGCCGGTTACGTGGGCGAGGATGTGGAGAACATTCTGCTCAAGCTCATCAACGCCGCCGATGGCGATATTGAGCGCGCGCAGGTCGGCATTATCTACGTGGACGAGATCGACAAGATCGCTCGCAAGGCCGAGAACCTTTCCATCACCCGCGACGTTTCGGGCGAGGGCGTTCAGCAGGCGCTGCTTAAGATCCTTGAGGGCACGGTGGCAAGCGTTCCGCCCACCGGCGGCCGCAAGCATCCTCAGCAGGAGCTGCTGCAGATCGACACGACCAACATCCTGTTTATCTGCGGCGGTGCCTTTGTGGGTCTGGACAAGATCATCGCTGACGCGTGGGCAACAAGGGCGTGGGCTTTAACTCCGAGATCGCCGGCCCTACCTCGGTCGACGAGAACGACCTGCTGCGCCAGGTGCTACCGCAGGACCTCACGCCTTTGGCATGATCCCCGAGTTTGTGGGACGTACGCCCGTCGTCACCCAGACGCAGGCGCTCGACGAGGACGATCTGGTGTCAATCCTGACCGAGCCCAAGAACGCCGTGGTGCGTCAGTACCGCAAGATGTTCCAGCTCGAGGACGTTGAGCTTGAGTTTGAGGACGCCGCCCTGCACGAGATCGCCCGCATGGCGCTTGCCCGCAAGACCGGCGCCCGCGGCCTGCGCTCCATCTGCGAGGACGTGCTGCAGCAGACGATGTTCGATCTCCCAGCGAGGAGGGCGTCACCAAGGTCATCGTGACCGAAGCCTCCGTAAAGGGCGAAGAACAACCCCAGCGCATCTACGGCTAGACCTGCCTAAAACGTGTTTGCAAATAGCCTCCGACCACCCGCGGTCGGAGGCTATTTTATATATACGCAATAACCCCAACTACCTGTGTTATTCTGTGTGTTTGTTTAAGCCTCAGCGAAGTCATATCAGACTGAAGTAATCGATACCTAAGGGGAGGAATGTAGGCCCGATTTTCGTAGATTCCGCACGAGCCGAAGACCACTTAATGTGGTCTTCGTGCGAGCCCAGGACCTGACCGAGCGAAAATCGGGCCTACATTCCTCCCCGGCGGGACAGGGAGAGATATATGGAAGAGATGCCCAAGAACTACGATCCGTCGACCAACGAGCCGGCGATCCTGCAGAAGTGGCTCGACGGCGGCTACTACAAGCGCCGTGAGGGCGTGGGCGACTGCACCGTCACCATTCCGCCTCCCAACGTGACCGGCAAGCTCCATATGGGTCACGCCACCGACGACTCCATCCAGGACGCCATCATCCGCATGGCCCGCATGCGCGGCAAGTCCACGCGCTGGGTACTCGGCACCGATCACGCCGGTATCGCCACACAGACCAAGGTCGACAAGAAGCTCAAGAGCGAGGGCATCAGCCGCCTGGAGATCGGTCGCGACAAGTTTGTCGACGCCTGCTGGGATTGGACCACGAGTACGGCGGCATCATCGTCGAGCAGATCAAGCGCATGGGCTGCTCCGTCGACTTCGACAACGAGCGCTTCACCATGGACGAGGACTACGCCCAGGCCGTGCGCAAGGTGTTCTGCGACTGGTACCACGACGGCCTGATCTATCGCGGCAAGCGCATCGTAAACTGGTGCCCCAACTGCACCACCGCCATCTCGGACGACGAGGCCGAGTACAAGGACGAGAAGGGCCACCTGTGGCACCTGCGCTACCCGCTGACCGAGCCGGTCAACGGCCAGGATTACATCGTCGTCGCTACCACACGCCCCGAGACCATGCTCGGCGACACGGGCGTCGCCGTCTCCCCGAAGGATCCCGAGAAGGCCGCCTTTGTGGGTAAGACCGTCAAGCTCCCCATCGTTGACCGCGAGATTCCCATCTTTGAGGATTGGCATGTCGACGCCAACTTTGGCTCCGGTTTTGTCAAGGTCACTCCGGCTCACGACCCCAACGATTACGCCATGGGTCAGGCCCACGACCTGCCGCAGATCAATATCTTCGATGAGCACGCGGTAGTCGTCGAGGGCTACGGCGAGTTTACCGGCATGAACCGCGACGAGTGCCGCGAGGCCGTCGTCAAGTGGTTTGAGGAGCATGGCCTGCTCGATCATGTCGAGGACCTCGATCACTCCGTCATGCACTGCTACCGTTGCGACTCCGCGCTGGAGCCGTGGCTGTCCGAGCAGTGGTTCGTGGCCGTCGACAAGCTCAAGGGGCCGGCGCTCGACGCCGTCAACTCCGGCAAGGTCACCTTCCACCCCGCGCGCTGGACGCAGACCTACACCACTTGGATGGAAAACCTCAAGGACTGGTGCATCAGCCGCCAGCTGTGGTGGGGCCACCGCATCCCCGTGTTCTACTGCGAGGACTGCGGCTGGGAGGACGCTCTTACCGAGGACACCGACGTGTGCCCCAAGTGCGGCGGCATCACGTGCATCAGGACGAGAACGTGCTGGACACCTGGTTTAGCTCGCAGCTGTGGACCTTCGCCACGCAGGGCTGGCCGCAAAAGCCGGAGCTGCTCGAGGGCCATCACCCCACGACGGCGCTCGTCACTGCGCGCGACATCATCGCGCTGTGGGTCGCCCGCATGGTCATGAGCTCGCTGTACTTCTTGGACGAGGTGCCGTTTAAGGACGTTGTCATCTACCCGACGATCCTGGCCAAGGACGGCAGCCGCATGTCCAAGTCCAAGGGCAACGGCGTTGACCCCATGGACCTCATCGGCATGTACGGCGCCGACGCTATGCGCTTCAACCTGCTCACGCTGTGCACCAACAACCAGGACGTCAAGTTCGACGCGAACATCGACAAGAAGACTAAGAAGCTTATCGACAGTCCGCGCACCGAGCAGGCCAAGTCGTTTGTGACCAAGATCTGGAATGCCAGCCGCTTCCTGCTCATGAACATGGAAGGCTACACGCCCGGCGAGCCCGTTGTGGAGACGCCGCCGACGCTGGATGTTCAGCCGTCTGGCCAAGGCCGTGAAGATGGTCACCGAGGGTATTGAGAACTACACCTTTGGCGACATGGCCCGCGGCGTGCAGCAGTTCTTCTGGAACGAGGTCTGCGACTGGTACGTCGAGGTCACCAAGCCCGCCTGAAGGGCGAGGGCCGTCTGCAGGCGCAGCGCAACCTGATCTTTGTGCTCGACACCTCCATTCGCCTGATGCACCCGCTCATGCCGTTTGTCACCGAGGAGATCTGGACAACATGCCGGCGAGCGTGCTCGACCTGGATGCCGAGGCAACGTTGACCGCGCCGAGGCGCTCATGATCGCCAAGTGGCCCGAGCCCGCCGACTATGCCAAGTATGTCGACGAGGACGCCGAGCGCGCGTTTGAGCTGTGCCGCGCCGTCGTGTCTGCCGCCCGCGCCACGCGTTCGCGTTATCGCTTGAGCCCAAGGCCGAGCTCGACGTGGTCGTGCGCGCCGGTGCCGAGGATATCGAGAAGCTCGAGAGCCTGCGCTCGACCATCGAGCCGCTGGCAAACACTGCCTCACTGGTTATGGGTACCGACGTTGAGAAGCCGGCTGCGAGCATTGCCGTGGTCGACAGCGGCGTCGAGGTCTTTGTGGTGCTCGAGGGCAAGGTCGACCTTTCGGCCGAGAAGGCGCGTCTGGAGAAGGAGATTGCCGCGGCCCAGAAGGAGCTCGCCGGCTGCGAGAAGACGCTCGCCAACGAGGCTTTGTGGCTAAGGCCGCGCCTGCGGTGGTTCAGAAGAAGAGGGACCGTGCAGCTGAGCTCAAGGAGATCCTGGCGGCGCTGACTGCTCAGGTTGCTGACTTCTCGTAGATCTTACTGAGGGGCGCGTCCCGACGCTTTGCTCGCTACTGCGGACACCTATTCCGCCGTTCTAACGAACGGCGGCTGACTCAACGCTGCAAACGCTCTGATGGCCAATCTGCCGTTCAACTTCGGGCGCATGGGCATAAGCCTATGCGCTTGTTTCACGGCGCTTGGCTCATCAGAGGCGTTTTCGCTGACTATCCTCAACCTATACTGTTTTATTTTTCTATGAATGGCGGTTTTAAAAATGCCTAAGCGTTCTGGCTTGTATACCGTTCCTTTTGAGTTTGATTTGCTTTCATTTGATGAGGCTGTTGGGCTGGCTGCTGATACGGGGCGGATTTCTGGGGATGCTGGGCCTCTGCTTGAGACAGTTGTCGATATGCTTGATGAGCTGGGACGTCCGGACGAGTATTTCGATTGCATTCAGGTCGCCGGTACCAATGGCAAGACTTCGACTACGCGTTTTTCGGCTGCCATTCTTCATGGTGAGGGGCTCAAGACCGCGCTGTATACGTCGCCACAGCTGGTACGCTATCCCGAGCGCATGGAAGTCGATGGATGCGTCGTGAGCGATGAGGCATTCGCCCGTGGCGTTTCGACCGCTGTTGAGGCGGGGCATCGAGTGAATGCCCGTCGTGTGGCGGCGGGGGAGCGCGCCTATACCATCACGCCGTTTGACCTTTTGACGGCTGCTGCACTTGTGGTGTTTGCCGAGCCGCGGTGGATGTTGCCGTGCTCGAGGTTGGCATGGGCGGCGTGGGACGCCACGAGCGCGACCGATCCCGTCGCCGTTGCCATTACGGGCATTGGGCTCGATCACACACGTATTTTGGGCGATACGCTCGAGGCCATTGCGGGGAGAAGGCTGCGGTCATTAAGCCCGGACGCCTGGTTGTACTGGGCGAGGCACGCATGAGGCGAGCGTTCAGCGCGTGATGGATGCCCGTTGTCGCGAGTGCGGCGTCGTGCCGCTGGTGGTGAACCATGCCACGACCAAGGTGCCGGCGCATGTGGCGATACGTTGAGTTTAGCTGCACTACGCCGCGTGCGATTTATACGTCGAGCATGGTCAAGCCGGCGTATCAGCCGCAGAATGCTGCGTGCGCGATTATGCTTTGCGAGGGGTATCTGGGTCGCGAGCTCGATCATGACAAGCTCGATGCGTCGCTTATGGCTGCCCCACGCCGGGCCGATTTGATGTGCTGGGAATCGATCCGCTCAAGCTGATCGATGCCTGTCATAACCCCCAGAGCTGCGAGAACTTTGTGAGCGCGCTGGACGAGATCGATCCGTGCGTGGAGAATCGCCCCACGCTGCTGTGCGCCGCGCTGGCCGATAAGGACGTGGCGGGTATCGTTGACGTTCTGGTTCCGGCGTTCCCCCGCGTGGTCGTAACCCAGACCGATTCCGATCGCGCCTTGCCCGCACAGGAGCTTGCCTCCCTGGTGGACGCCGACAAGCTCGCGGGCGTGTACCCCAGCGTATCCGAGGCCCTCGCAGCTTTCGAGGCCGCGGGCGAGCCCTTCGTAGCAGCCGGCACCATTACCCTAGCCGGCGAAGTGGCAGGCTTGCTGCGCTAACCCATCCCCTCATCAGTTGCGGTGAAATAGGGACTGTTTTATGGGCTAGAAGCCTTAAACAGTCCGTATTCCACCGCAACTTCTAGGGGAGCTTTGGTGGCGTGCCTATCTAGGCGGACCGGATCGTGGGGGTAGGCGTTGAGAATCTCGACGCCGTTCTCGGTCACCAGGCCAGGTCCTCGATGCGGACACCGGTGCGGCTGGGGAGGTAGATGCCCGGTTCGATGGAGAACGTCATGCCCGGCTCCACGACCTGCTCGTTGACGAGCGAGACGTCGCCTGGCTCGTGGTCCTGCAGGCCGATCGAGTGTCCCAGGCGATGCGTAAAGTATTCGCCGTAGCCCGCGTCCTCAATCACGTCGCGCGCGGCACGGTCCAGATCGCACATGCGCACGCCCGGCGCGATGAGCGCCTCGGCGGCCTCGTTGGCGCGGCGCACGATATCGTAGATGCGCTCCGTCTCCTCGTCCGGCTCGCCCCAAAAGAATGTACGCGTCATGTCCGAGCAGTAGTTGCGATGACGCCCGCCAATGTCGAACAGCACTACGTCGCCGCGCTTGAGCACGGTGTCGTCGGGCTCGTGGTGCGGGTCGCCGGCATTAGCACCAAAGCTCACGATGGGCGGAAAGCTAAAGCCCTCGCAGCCGTGCTTGCGATACAGGCCGAGCATCTGGTCGGCAATCTCGCGCTCCGTCACGCCTTCGTGGACGAGCTTGATAACATCGGCCATCACGGCATCGTTAGCGGTCGAGGACGCGCGCATAAGCTCCTGCTCGGCGGCATCCTTGTAGGTGCGCGCGGCGGTGACGGCAAAGTCGCCCAGGAAAAACTCGCTCGCGGCGTGGCGATCCATAAGGGGCATCAAAAAGCCGGAACGCATGACGGTGTCGATGCCGAGCGGTTTGGTTGGATCGACCTCGCGAACGATGGCGTCGGCTATGACGTCGGTGTCGGTGTGGTACGCGACGCGGGCATTGTCATACTTTGGCAGCTGATGCAGCGCGTTGACTAGGATCACCGGCTCGGCACCGCGCGCGAGTAGTACGCCGCAAAAACGCTCGAACATATCGGCATAAAAGCCGGTCAGGTAATAGATCGACCACGGGTCGTTTACGAGCAGCTGCGCATCGGGGTGCTGAGCCTCGAGCGCATCGAGCACGCGCGCCACACGCTGGTCATCGACATGTGCCATACATCGTCCTTTCGTTAGGGTGCCACCATGGTATCCCAAGCCCGGCAGATAGGGACGTTCCTTTTATGCCGGCACCTTGGGACACTCCTTTGCATCCCATGCGGCCTCATAAGCTGCGGTGAAATACGGACTGTTTAGCGGCCTGAAGCCATAAAACAGTCCGTATTTCACCGCAACTGCGGAGGAGGACCGGGCGGATGGTGGAGTAGCTAAAAGTGCCCCGTCCCTAATTAGCTACTTGGGCTCGGTCGATGTCCATGCTGGCGATTAGGTTGATTTTGGTGTCTAGGAGGTTCTCTAGCACGACGTCGCCCATGCGGATGGGGGCTTTGGCCACTAGTCCGCGGATGAGGGCCATGGCTTGGGCGTGGAGCTCTAGCGGGATGGCTTCGGCCGTGCGCACGGGGAGCAGGGCTTCGTCGCCGCCGGAGACGGCCACGGTTGTCGTTAACACGCGCATGGGCAGGTGAGCTCCTGATGTGCGAACTTATCACCGCGCGGGCATCTGTTGCCGGTCACGGAGTGCACCTCTACCAGGGCGCCGGCTGCGTCACGCTCCACCTCTACGGTCAGGAGGCACTCGGATGGACAGGTGGTGCAGTTGAACTTGAGCGTCTCGATCGCGTTCGTGCTCATAGTTTATGCCTCCTCAACGGGGTCGACGGACAGGACAATCTCGCTGACACCCAGGTCGAGTGCACGTTGAATCACCTTTGCCGGCAGCGGAAAACTTTCCATGACGCTCGGCTTAAATGCACGTACCTTGCCTGCGAACAATTCCTCGCCGCCAGCGAGAATGCGCACGCGGGCGGCGTCGACCGGTCGGCGCACACGGAAGTTGAGTTTGGGTGAGTGCCACAGCTGTAATGCGTCCCGGCAGCGCGTATCCCGCGATACCGGCAGGGGAGACCGTGAGATTGCAGCTCGTCCCCACAGCACCCGCCTCGACATCCGTGCCGTTG
>ENA-OPZM01000850-OPZM01000850.1-human-gut-metagenome-genome-assembly--contig:-NODE-850-length-12169-cov-1.918784_pt1 | contig 12169 bp, 15 predicted proteins | sample MGYA00242478_ERZ504493 | MGnify/ENA primary metagenome ERZ504493 (study PRJEB26092, sample SAMD00036227) | human gut metagenome | host: Homo sapiens | study: EMG produced TPA metagenomics assembly of...
ATCAATAGTCAAATCCCACTCACGGATATACCAAGCGGTTTAGCATGGTAAGTAATATTGTCAATTTGCTGCGAAGCGATACTATGATGAGTATGCCCAAAAATCACGTCGTTAACCTGATGTTTTTTGAAAATATCATGAAAAACTTGACTACCTAAAAAGCATTAAATGGTTTAAAACGCTCGTGTTGCAAGGTAAATTGGTGATGTGGCACAAAATGCAGACTGACAATCACGTCATTGGTAATTGTTGATAAGGCTTTATCGAGTTTTTGTGTTGTTTGGCGCGTGAGTTCTTTGTCAGAAAAGTTGCGATTTAAACGTCGGTCAAACCAGAAAGTATTTTTAAATTTGATTGTTTCAGCTTCAGATTTTTCTGGGAAAAAGGAATAATCATACCAACCATGAAAAGCCAAGAGTGTCTTTTTCCCCAACGGAATAATTTGAAAATCCAATCATCAATCACCTTGTCATCTAAATCAAGCATATCGTGATTGCCGAGATTATAAGTAACGTCAAAATGCTTGCTCATTGTTTCTAAAAATGAGTAAGAGATGTCATAAAAATGGTTAGAAATATCTCCAGCGAAATGCAGATGAGAAATTTTTTTCTGCGCTTAATGTGTCAATGAGTGTCTGGATTTCAAAATCATCAAAATGATTTAAATCAATATGTAAATCACTCATAATAGCTAGTTTTGTCATGGCATTATTGTAACAAAAAATCTTCTAAAAAGCCTTTGATGTGTATTTTTATCTCTTCTAAAAATATGATAGAATACTTTCAGGAGGCTTTCATGATAAAGGCAATAATATTTGATATGGATGGTGTCTTATTTGACACTGAGAATTTTTATTTTAAACGACGTGAGACATTTTTAGGCAGTAAAGGCATTTCGGTCAAACACTTGCCGCCAAAATATTTCATTGGCGGGCGCATGGATCAATTTTGGGAAAATATCTTAGGTGATAAGATTGCAAATTATGATACTAAAGCACTAGAAGCCGAATACACAGCTTATAAAAATACTCATCGACCAGCTTACGATGAGCTAGTTTTTGCTGATGCTCGTAGGGTTTTGGCAACATTAACAGCCAAGGGAATCATCCTAGCATTGGCTTCTAATAGTGCGCGTGAAGATATCGAAGATGCCTTGGAAAAATCAGGCTTAAAGCAGTACTTTACTCATATTCTATCGGGAAGCGAATTTGCAGAAGGTAAACCTAATCCTGCTATTTATAATGCCGCTTGTGAGAAATTAGGCTTTGCTAAAAAAGATATTGTGATTATTGAAGATAGCCCAAAAGGGATTCAAGCAGGTGTGGCAGCTGGCGTGCGTGTTCTAGCCATTCGTGATAAAGTCTTTGGTGCTGACCAATCAAAAGCAGATGTTTTGATTGATAATTTGACAGAAGTGCTGCAGTTTGTCGAAAATGAAAAACATAACAGCTCTATCTAACCTCATCTTTTGTTACCGTTTTGTAATTGTCCTGCCTTATTTGAATTATATTTTTAGCTTAAAATAGAAACTACTGAGTGTTAATTTTCTATAGAAATATTTTTGGTGGTGAGAAAGCCACTTATCATGTGGTTTTGATGCAAATGAAGTATGGCGTATAATGGTAATTTTGCGGGCTTTATGGTAGAATAAGAAAACAGTAGTAATATAGGATAAGTTCTAAAGGTAGCGTAAAAATTCAATGTTTACTTTGCTTTCTTAACGGACTTAGTATCTTAATTAATTGAACTCGTCCTAAAAGCGTCGCGAAAAAGATAATTTTTCCTGTGTCCTAGGACACAGTGTCAAATTCCTATTTTCATCTCGCTTTCTTAACGGACTTAGTATCTTAGTAAAAGGAGTTATTTCATGGAAGTAGCTGAAATTCGTCAAAAAATAGTAGAAAATCAAGAGAAGTTGACTAGCTTCAGGAGGTCTCTTTGACTTAGATCGTTTAGAAGAGGACATTGCGCTTCTTGAAAATAAAATGACTGAGCCAGATTTTTGGAATGATAACATTGCAGCTCAGAAAACGTCTCAAGAGTTAAATGGTTTGAAACAAACCTATGAAACCTTTAATGAAATGCAAGAGTTGTCTGACGAAACTGAACTTTATTTGGAAATGTTGGACGAAGATGATTCTGTTCAAGCTGAATTAGAGGAAAGTCTTGAAAAGCTTGATAAAATCATGACAAGTTATGAAATGACCTTGCTTTTATCAGAGCCTTATGACCGCAATAACGCTATTTTGGAAATTCATCCAGGGTCAGGTGGTACCGAAGCTCAAGACTGGGCTGATATGCTTTTTCGTATGTACACACGCTACGGCAACGCCAAAGGTTTTAAAGTTGAAACCCTTGATTATCAAGCAGGGGACGAAGCTGGTATCAAATCTGTTACTCTTTCATTTGAAGGTCCAAATGCTTATGGGCTTTTGAAATCTGAAATGGGAGTTCATCGTCTAGTGCGTATCTCACCGTTTGATTCAGCCAAACGTCGTCATACATCGTTTTCTTCTGTCGAAGTTATGCCAGAATTAGATGATACAATTGAAGTTGACATTCGTGATGATGATATTAAAATGGATACTTTCCGTTCAGGTGGTGCTGGGGGACAAAACGTCAATAAGGTATCAACTGGTGTTCGTTTGACCCACATTCCAACAGGAATTGTTGTAGCATCAACGGTTGATCGTACTCAGTACGGAAACCGTGACCGTGCGATGAAAATGTTACAAGCCAAACTCTATCAATTAGAGCAAGAGAAAAAAGCGCAAGAAGTGGATGCCTTAAAGGTGATAAAAAGAAATCACATGGGGAAGTCAAATTCGATCTTACGTCTTTACGCCCTATACAATGGTTAAAGACCATCGTACAGGCTATGAAATTGCTCAAGTTGATAAAGTTATGGATGGTGACATTGATGGCTTCATCGACGCTTATCTAAAATGGCGTATTGATTAATTCGAAAGTAAAATTTTAGGATAACAAAATCGTAAAGGAAAATACAAATGGCATTAATTGAAATGAATGGTGTAACCAAGAAGTATCACCGCTCAACGACTGCTTTGAGAGATATTAACGTATCTGTCAATTCAGGTGAATTTGTTTATATTGTTGGTCCTTCTGGTGCCGGTAAATCTAGCTTTATTAAACTATTGTACCGTGAGGAAAAAGTATCTGCTGGAACTCTTAAAGTTGGGGAATTTAACCTAACAAAATTGAAAAAACGTGATGTTCCAATCTTGCGTCGTAGCATTGGAGTTGTTTTCCAAGACTATAAACTTCTTCCTAAAAAAACTGTTTTTGAAAATGTTGCCTATGCAATGCAAGTTATCGGTGAAAAACCACGTGAAATTAAAAAACGTGTGCCAGAAGTTCTTGATTTGGTTGGGCTTAAGCATAAAATGCGTTCATTCCCAGAGCAATTATCTGGTGGTGAACAACAACGTGTTGCAATTGCACGTGCGATTGTTAATAATCCTAAAGTTTTGATTGCTGACGAACCAACAGGTAACCTTGACCCAGAAATTTCATGGGAAATCATGCAATTATTAGAACGCATCAATCTTCAAGGAACAACTGTTTGATGGCAACACACAACAAACAAATTGTCGATAATCTTCGTCATCGGGTTATCGCTATTGAAGACGGTCGCATTGTACGTGACGAAGAGGAAGGAGAATACGGATATAATGATTAGAAATTTTTTCCGCCATTTATGGGAATCCATTAAAAGTTTGAAACGTAATGTTTGGATGACCGTCGCTTCAGTCAGTTCTGTTACCATTACATTGACACTTGTTGGTGTGTTTGCCGCTGTTCTATTGAACGTTGAGCGTATCGCAACAGGTATTGAAAATAACATTCAAATTAATGTTTATTTGGATGTTGACTCAACAGATAGCTCTGAAACAACAACTAACGAAGTTGGTGAAACAGTCACTAATGATTCGTATCACCAAGTTTATGACCAAATTTCAAAAGTTTCAGGTGTTGAATCAGTTACTTATTCAAGTAAAGATGAACAACTTGAAAAATTACAAGAAGCCTACGGAGATGATTGGACACTTTTTGATGGTGACTCAAATCCATTGCAAGACGTTTACATTGTTGAGGCAGACTCACCATCAGATGTGAAGAAAGTGGCTAATAAAATTACTAAAATTGAAGGTGTTGAGTCAGTGGATTATGGTGGCTCAAATTCAGACCAACTCTTCAGCATTGCTAAATTTATTCGTACATGGGGATTTGCAGGAACAGTGCTTTTGATTTTTGTAGCGATTTTCTTAATTTCCAATACGATTCGCATGACAATCATGTCTCGTCAACGTGACATTGAAATCATGCGTTTGGTAGGTGCTAAAAATTCTTATATCCGTGGACCATTCTTCTTTGAAGGTGCTTGGGTAGGGCTTCTTGGAGCGATTGTTCCATCAATTATCATTTACTTTGCGTACAAGACTGTTTACTCATCGGTTAACCCACAATTTGAAGTCCAAGGCTTGTCATTATATCCAGTCGACACATTTCTGCCACTTGTCATTGGAGGTATGTTCTTAGTCGGAATTATTATCGGAGCACTTGGTTCAGTTATCTCAATGAGACGTTATCTTAAAATTTAATCTAAAAAATGACCTTCTGATATTTCAGAAAGTCATTTTTAATCAATAAAATCAGTAATGCCTAAAGTAATTTGGCTTTCTTGTTCTGTTTGGGAAATGGTTGCTTTACCGTCTTTGGTTTGTTTGCCGTAATCGCCAAAACCACTATGATTACCACCGACGATAGTCAAGTATTCGGTATCGTCAGGGAGGCGCTTTTTAGCTTTTTCGTAATTGTCCCATTGCAGTACCTTATCATGCTAGCAGTGATTGATAGAACTTTTAAATTACTATCAGATAAGTTAGTTTTTTCAGATGGGTAGCTCGCAAGTAGAATAAGCCCAGAAATGGCTTGAGACTCAGAATCAGCGGCATTTAAGCAGGCAACAACGCCACCTAGTGAATGTCCAGCTAGGTAAACATTGGAGAGATTGTTTTTCGCAGTCACTTTTAAGGCTTTGTTGCTTGATAAAACTGGCAGATTCAAAGGTGTTTTTAAGAGATAAACGTCAAAACCTTCTTGCGCTAAGTTTTTTGCCAAACTTGCGTAGGCTGTTTCCTCGACGAGAGCACCTTGGTAAAAAACAATACTAGCTTTAGCGGTGCCAGAACTTTGAAAAAACAGATAATCTTTTGTGCTTTCGGCAGTTTTAGCAGCTGTCTGTGCTTCTGAACTTGCTTGGTAAGTTTTTTGATGAAGTACCACTCCACTAATGGTAATTAGAATAGCAATAATCAGAAGGAAACTTAAAGTAAATTTCTTGATTTTTTTCATGGCTAATTGAAATATGGGTTAAAATTCTTCTCGTGGGCAATAGTCGTTTCACGAGCGTGACCAGGGTAAACCATGAAATGATTTGGCAAGCTGAAAAGTTCAGCTTTTATACTATTTAGTAATTGTTCAGAATTTCCCGTTGGTAAATCTGTGCGTCCGATTGTTTCACGAAAAAGAGCATCGCCAGTTAAAACCAATTCATCATCTGGAAATACTAAGGAAACACTACCGCAAGAATGTCCAGGTGTTTGACGAACATGAAAACGAAAACCAGCGATTTGATAATCATCATCATACTGATAATGATGTTCGGCAGGCGCTAAGACAACATCTGGCAAATCCGCATGGCGCTCCAAACCTGAAAAATTATCTTTCGGCGAATAAAGCCAAGACGCTTCTTTATCAGAAATGTAAACAGGTGGGTGTCCAAAAGCGTCACGAATGACATCAAGTCCCATAATATGGTCATAATGAGCATGTGTGATTAAAATTGCCACAACTGGTTTATCAAATGAGGCAATCTTTTCTTGAATATGGTCAACATCACTACCTGGATCAACAACAATAATGCCTTGGTCATTGACCAATAAATAAGTATTTTCACGTGCAACGTGATTTAATAATCTAAAAATCTTCATAAAAAAAAGTGTATCAAAAATTTGGCTAAAAAGTCATAATTTGTGAGATTTGGAGATATGTGAGATTAAAAATAATGTTGAGATTAGATGAATGTACCTAGCAAAAATGGTATAATCTATGTGTTATGATGCAAGTGAATTCTCAAAAATATGCTATTGTGGATTTGGAGGCAACGGGTGCCCATGCAATGGCAGAAATTATTCAAGTTGGGATTGTGATTATTGAAAATGATGAAATCGTCAAGACCTATCAAACGGATGTCAATCCCCACGAGGCTTTGTCTGAACATATTATTAATTTGACTGGTATTACAGATGAGCAATTGGCAAAAGCGCCAGATTTTTCACAAGTTGCGCAGGAGATTTTTAACCTAATTGAGGATTGTGTTTTTGTGGCTCACAATGTCAAATTTGATGCCAATCTGTTAGCAGAACAATTATTCATGGAAGGCTATGAATTACGAACACCTCGCGTTGATACGGTTGAATTGGCGCAGGTTTTTTATCCAACTTTTGAGAAATACAGTTTGGGAAATTTAGCTGATGTTTTAGCTTTAGATTTGGCAGATGCTCACACGGCAATTTCAGATGCCTATGCGACTGCGCAGCTATTTTTAAAATTGAAAGCAAAAATGAAAAGCCTGCCCAAGGAAGTCTTGGAAAGCCTTTTGCCTTTAGCTGATAACCTTTTGTTTGAAACAGGGATGTTAATTGAGGAAAGCTTCAAACAGGCTAAGGTTTTATCGCCAAAAGATTTTCAAGAAGTTGGTGGCTTAGTGCTACGACAACCAAAAACGATTGGTGAAGCGCGTCAATTATCAGAAGCATTTGATGTCAATTTGGCGCTTCTGGGCTTGGATGCGCGTGAAAAGCAAAGTCAGTTTGCACAGTTGGTTAAAGATGATTTTCAATCGTCACAGGTCTCATTTTTAGAAGCGCAAGCAGGACTTGGAAAAACCTATGGTTATCTTTTACCTTTGCTCCAGTTAGCTCAAGATGAGCAGGTCATTGTTTCCGTACCAACTAAGGTTCTTCAAGACCAAATCATGGCAAATGAAGTCAGAAAGATTCAAGACGTTTTTCACATACCGTGTCAATCAATTAAAGGTCCTGGTAACTATATTAAATTAGATGCCTTCGCGGATAGTTTGCGACGTGAAGGGGATAATCGTTTGGTAAATCGTTATAAAATGCAGCTTTTGGTTTGGCTGACTGAAACGGAGACTGGCGATTTAGATGAAATCAAACAAAAACAGCGATTTGAAGCTTATTTTGACCAGATTAAACATGATGGAAATTTAAGCGAAAAATCCCTTTATAAGGATGTTGATTTTTGGAATCGTACTTATGAAAATGCGAAACATAGCAAACTATTGATTATTAATCATGCTTATTTTTTAGAACGTGTGCAAGATGATAAGGCGTTTGCGGCTAAGAAAGTGCTTGTTTTTGATGAAGCCCAAAAATTGATTTTAAATTTGGAGCAATTTTCACGTCGTCGTGTTAACGTAACGCAATTGGTGCAAAAACTTGAAAAGCACTTAGATGCAGCTTTATCGACATTGGAAAAACGATTGATAGAAAGCCTTTCTTTCCAATTGAGCCATTTGGCAACACGCTTTTACCAAAATCAAGAGGTCTATGTGACAACAGAGGACGCTCGTCGTTTAGAACAAGCAACCAATGAATTGCTGGCTTTCAATCCTGATTGGCGATATATTTGTTTGGAGGATTTGTTAGCCTTATTTGCGCAGCCTTTTACTGATTTTTGGTTTGAGACAATTGTTGAAAATGAAAAACGTCAAACTTACCTAAATGCTAGTAGTGAAGAATTGTTGAATTTTCAAGAATTTCTACCCGAAACACGCAAGACTTATATGATTTCGGCAACCTTGCATATCAGTCCGCAGGTTAGTTTAGCTGATTTGCTAGGCTTTGAACACTATCATTTCATGAGCATTGCGCATGATAAGCAGAATGCCCAACATATTTGGATTGATGAGGAAATGCCAAATGTCGCTGATATTTCTGAGGAAGAATATGCTTCAGCCATTGCAGAGCGTATTTATCAGTTAAAACAATTGGATGAGCCGATTTTGGTGTTATTTAATGCCAAGAAAACAATGCTTGATGTTTCTGATTTGCTAGATGATATGGCACTTCATCATTTGACGCAGGAGAAAAATGGTACGGCTTATAATGTCAAACGTCGTTTTGAACGTGGTGAAAGTCGTATTCTTCTTGGAACAGGCGCTTTCTGGGAAGGTGTGGATTTTGTTCAAGCAGATAAAATAATTGAGGTCATCACACGATTGCCGTTTGAAAATCCTAAGGATTTATTTGTGCAAAAAATCAGCAATTATTTGCTAGCGCAAGCCAAATCACCGTTTTATGATTATTCATTACCATTAGCAATCTTGAAATTAAAACAAGCGATTGGACGTACGATGAGACGTGACAATCAACGCTCAGCTGTGCTCATTTTAGACAATCGGATATTGACAAAATCATACGGAAAAATGATAAATGATGCTTTGACAGAAGAATTTTACCTTTCTTCTCAAAAATTTTCAAAGAGTCTAACAGAAATAAAGAATTTTTTGCTATAATAAAGGGGATAAACTAAAAGGGAGAAGTAAATGAAAAAATTAACACCAGTAAAACAGTATTTACTTGGTTTTAGCTTGATTTTCTTAGTTCTCTTGATTTCTGTGGTGACGGTTTTGTATCTATCAGTGAAACCGAGACTGGACGCAGAAAAATTGGCTACCCAAGTTGCCGTTGAAAAAGCTGATTTGACAGAAACATCTTCAGTTGACCTTTATAATGGTTCAGAGACTTATTATAGCGTTTATGGGACAACATCATCTGGAGAGCAAAAGATTGTGTCTGTTGGCGAGGACAATGGTGAAGTTTATGTCTACTCTGTAAATGATGGTATTAGTCGTAAAGAAGCTAAGCAAGTTGCGACAGCAAATGGAGCGACTGGTATTTCTAAGGTTGTTTATGGTATTTATGACGAAACGCCTATTTGGGAAGTAACAGCTACTAATGGTTATTATCTTGTGAATTTTGAAACAAGTGAGCTCGTGAAGAAGGAGGGCATATGACAAACTTATCAAATCGCGTGTTGAACATGGAAGAAAGTGTGACATTAGCAGCAAGTGCGCGTGCTAAAGCCTTAAAAGCAGAAGGTCGTGATATTTCATCACTTACTTTGGGAGAACCTGATTTTGTAACTCCTAAAAATATCCAAGATGCAGCTATTGAGGCAATTCAAAATGGTAAAGCAAGCTTTTACACAGTTGCTTCAGGACTACCTGAATTAAAAGATGCTATTAATAGCTACATGGAAAAATTCTATGGCTATTCAATCAATCGTAATCAAGTGGTTGTGGCAACAGGTGCAAAATTTATCCTTTATACTTTCTTTACAACTGTTCTTAATCCAGGCGATGAAGTCATTATCCCAACACCATGCTGGGTGTCTTATGTTGACCAAGTCAAAATGGTTGATGGTGTGCCAGTAACTGTTGCGACAACTGAAAGCAATCATTTCAAAGCGACCGTTGAACAACTTGAAGCAGCTCGTACAGAAAAAACAAAAGTTCTCTTGTTAAATTCGCCGTCTAACCCAACAGGTATGATTTACACACGTGATGAATTGGAAGCTATCGGAAATTGGGCAGTAGAACACAACATTATAATTCTTGCTGACGATATTTATGGACGGTTGGTTTATAATGGTAATGAGTTTACACCAATCTCAAGTATTTCAGAAGCTATCAGAAAACAAACTGTTGTGGTTAACGGTGTTTCAAAAACTTATGCCATGACAGGTTGGCGTGTCGGTTTTGCGGTTGCTGAAGAAGAAATTATTTCAGGAATGGCAAAAGTTATTAGCCAAACAACCTCAAATTTGACAGCCGTTTCTCAATATGCAGCCATTGAAGCTCTTACTGGTCCACAAGATTCTATTGAGACAATGCGTCAAGCTTTCGAAGAACGCCTTAATACTATCTATCCATTGCTTAATGCAGTTCCTGGATTTGAAGTGATTAAACACAAGGGGCATTCTACCTTTCCCTAACGTGAAAAAAGCGATGGAAATGAAAGGCTATACAGATGTCACAGCATTTACAACAGCTATTCTCGAAGAAGCTGGTGTTGCTCTTGTCACTGGTGCAGGTTTTGGTGCTCCTGAAAATGTTCGTTTGAGCTATGCCACTGACTTGGACACTTTGAAAGACGCTGTTAATCGTTTGAAAGCCTTTATGGAAAAATAAGCTATGTCTAAAAGACGAAAAATCATTATTGTATTAGTCGCCTTTTTAGGAATTGTATTAGTCGGATTGGGAATTCATTTCAAACCGAGCTCTCCCAAGCTAACAGAACTTGGAGATTATCGTGTTAGTACAGATGAAAAGACCTTTGAAATTGATTTGGCTAGTAACAGCAGCACGGGATATTCTTGGGTAGCTAGTGATGTTAATAGCGAAGCTATTACTTTAGAGGGTGTAACTTATCACACTTATCCAAGTAAATCAGATACCGTAGGTTCTGGCGGTTATAGTCAATTGACAGGAAAGGTGACAAAATCTGGAAAGCAATCTTTCAAGTTAACCTATTGTCAAGACTGGGACGGCGGCGAAAAAGAAATGACCTACCAAGTCACAATCAATAGCACAAAAAATAAAATAAGTAAGATTAAACTGACAGAAGTGTCAGAGTAATAGTTGAAAAGAGGAAATATGTCTAAAGATTACGTATCTATTATTGATGTTAAAGACCATGTTGGTGAAGAAGTCACAATCGGTGCTTGGGTTGCCAACAAATCAGGAAAAGGAAAAATTGCCTTCCTACAACTTCGTGACGGAACAGCATTCTTCCAAGCTGTTGCTTTCAAACCAAACTTCATCGAAAAATTTGGTGAAGAAGAAGGAACTGAAAAATTCAATACTATCAAACACCTTAACCAAGAAACTTCTATCCTTATCACAGGTATTGTCAAAGAAGATTCTCGTTCAAAATTTGGTTATGAGCTTGATGTGACAGACCTTGAAATTGTTGGTCACTCAGAAGATACCCAATCACTCCAAAAGAACATGGTACAGATTTCCTAATGGATCACCGTCACTTGTGGTTGCGTTCACGCAAACAAATGGCTATCATGCAAGTTCGTAATGCAATTATCTATGCAACTTATGAATTCTTTGATAAAAATGGCTTCATCAAATTTGATAGCCCAATCTTATCAGGAAATGCGGCTGAAGATTCAACAGAATTGTTTGAAACAGACTATTTTGGTACACCTGCTTACTTGAGCCAATCAGGTCAATTGTACCTTGAAGCTGGTGCTATGGCGCTTGGTCGTGTCTTTGACTTCGGTCCTGTTTTCCGTGCTGAAAAATCAAAAACTCGCCGTCACTTGACTGAGTTCTGGATGATGGATGCTGAATATTCATTCCTTTCACACGAAGAATCTCTTGATCTTCAAGAAGCTTATGTTAAAGCTCTTATCCAAGGTGTTCTTGACCGTGCTCCACAAGCCCTTGAAATCTTGGAACGTGACGTTGATTTGCTTAAAAAATACATTGCAGAACCATTCAAACGTGTTTCTTACGATGATGCTATCTCGCTTCTTCAAGAACATGAAAATGACGAAGATGCTGATTACGAACATCTAGAACACGGTGATGACTTCGGTTCACCACATGAAACTTGGATTTCAACTATTTTGGTGTTCCAACATTCGTTATCAATTATCCTGCAAGCTTCAAAGCTTTCTATATGAAGCCAGTTCCTGATAATCCGGAACGCGTTTTGTGTGCTGACCTTCTTGCACCAGAAGGTTACGGAGAAATCATCGGTGGTTCAGTCCGTGAAGATGATTACGATGCTCTTGTGGCTAAAATGGATGCCCTTGAAATGGATAAATCGGAATACGAATTCTACCTTGACCTTCGTAAATACGGTTCAGTACCACACGCTGGATTTGGTATCGGTATCGAACGTATGGTCACCTTCGCAGCTGGAACAAAACATATCCGTGAAGCTATTCCATTCCCACGTATGTTGCACCGTATCAACCTTAATAGCCATAAAACGTCGTCTGGCGATTTTTTATACTTCTCCGCAAAATCAAATTCAAATCTA
>ENA-OPZM01000852-OPZM01000852.1-human-gut-metagenome-genome-assembly--contig:-NODE-852-length-12128-cov-2.605533_pt1 | contig 12128 bp, 11 predicted proteins | sample MGYA00242478_ERZ504493 | MGnify/ENA primary metagenome ERZ504493 (study PRJEB26092, sample SAMD00036227) | human gut metagenome | host: Homo sapiens | study: EMG produced TPA metagenomics assembly of...
ATTATTTTCAAAACTAAAATTTTATCTGCGGTGGGTATTCTTTTGTTTACTTTTTCTTTGCCCACCAAAGAAAAGTAAAGCACATAGAAATATATTTAAATGAAAGGAATTGTTTTTTAATGCAAGGAATTAGAGGAGCTATCACTGTGGAGAATGATAATCGTGAAGAGATTATTGAGGCTGTCAAAAAATTATTAATAAACATTCTTGAAGCTAATGATATTACTGCTGAAGATATTGGTGCTGCTTTATTTAGTGCTACTAAGGATTTATCTAGTGTATTTCCTGCTTTTGCTGCACGTCAATTACCTAATTGGGATTTAGTACCACTTTTTGATGCTCAACAATTATATGTAGAAAACAGTATGGAAAAATGTATCCGCGTGTTACTTTTGGTGAATACTGATAAAACACAAAAAGAAATAAAACATATTTATTTAGGTAGAGCAAGTCAACTTCGCCCTGATATTGCAAAAGCTTAAATGGTGTAATTATGTCAGAAACATTTTATCGCCTTTTATTTATATTTATTGATGTTATTTTACCTCTAACTATAGGATATTATTTCCATAAATATAAGATAATATCTTTAAATACTTGTAATTTCCTCTTAAAATTAAATATCCGTTTCATCATGATAATCACTGGACTTGGTAGTTTTTGGTTAATAAAAATAGACCAAAATTTATTTTTATTGGCATTCGTAGGAATTATCCTCATTTCAGCACTTCCAGGATTATTAGCTTATCCATATGTAAACTGGCAACCTGGTAAAAATATACGCAATAGCGGTGCTTATCTTTTAAGTAGTATGCTCTCTAATACAGGTATTTTAGGTGGTTTATGTGCTTATATAGCTATGGGACAATTAGCTTATGCTTATGTCCAAGTTATCGCTATGGTACAAAATATTTTTACACTTCTTTTTTGTTTTCCTCTAGCTGAATATTTTCATCAAAAATTCACAGCTGGCTCGAAAGCAAAATTTCAACCGCATTGGCGTTCTATTCTAATCAGTTGAAACCAAATTGGTTTACTTAGTATGTTTATCGGTGCTATCTTAAATATTTACGAAGTACCTCGTCCTGATATTTTTGACCCCATTTTTAATGCTTCTGTCCATCTAGGTGCTTGGTTTGGCATTTTACCTGTAGGTTATTTATTAAATTTTAAAGCAGCTCGCTTATATAGATATCTAGCTTTGACTATTGTACCTGTTCGTTTTCTTATCATACCTGTATTATCATTTATCACTGCTAGCTTATTTACAGATAATGCTTTACTCATTTCAGTCATCACTTTGATTGGCATGTGTCCTATTGGTATCAATTCTATTGTAGTTACTCAGCTATATAAATTAAACACTAGTATCGCTGAGGCAATCTTTTTAATCACTACTATTATCTTTATTTTTATAACTTATCCTATATTTTTATTTTTAATGACATAAAAAAGCAGTCAAATACTTTAATTATAAATAAGTATTTAACTGCTTTTTTCATCTTATAATATAAATTTTTAGTCTTTCATGTAATCAGTAAATAAATTTTCTGCTTTCATAAAATCAGAAATTTTATAGACACCACGCATTACTTCTCTATAATTTTCTGGTGTCAAAGATTGTGGTCCATCAGATAAAGCTTTTGCAGGATTTGGGTGAACTTCAATGATAAGTCCATCTGCTCCAGCTGCTATTGCTGCAAAGCTCATAGGTTTTACCATTCTCCATTTACCTGTACCATGACTTGGGTCTACGATAATTGGTAAATGACTTAAATGTTTTACTGCTGCTACAGCACTCATATCTAATGTGTTTCTTGTATATGTTTCATAAGTACGAATACCACGTTCACATAAAATTACATTATGATTGCCTTCATTCATAATATATTCAGCAGCATTTAACCATTCATCAATAGTAGCACAAAGACCACGTTTGAGCATAACTGGTTTATTACATCTTCCAACTTCTTTTAATAAACGGAAATTTTGCATATTACGTGCACCAATCTGTAAAATATCCGCATAATGAGCTACAGCATCAACAGCTTCTACTTCTGTTACTTCTGTTACTACTTTTAATCCTGTAACTTCACGAGCTTCAGCCAAATATTCAAGACCTTTATTTTCAAGACCCTGGAAAGAATATGGAGAAGTACGAGGTTTATAAGCGCCACCACGTAAAAATTGTGCTCCACCGGCTTTTACGATTTTTGCTGCTTCTAATAATTGTTCACGAGATTCTACTGCACATGGGCCTGCCATTACTACTACATTGCCATCACCGATTTTTACACCATCTACATCAACAACAGTATTTGCTGGGTGGAATTCACGGCTGGCTAATTTATAAGATTTAGAAATAGCCACTGTCTGTTCTACACCTTCCATTGCCTCTACTGCTAGTGAACCCATACGAGTTTTGTCACCTATTACACCAACAATTTTCTGCTGTGCACCTTCCATTATCTTAGCTGTGAGCCCTACACTTTCGATAGCTTTTACTACAGCCATGATATTTTCTTCTCTTGCATCAGGATTCATTATTACAACCATTATTTATTCCACCTTTTCGTTTTATCTATATTTAAGATTAATTTATTTCATTTACTAATTTATTACTAGCCTTATATACTGGGAATTTTCCCAAGTTTTTAAGCCAAAAACATTTTTTTACTAGCCTGCATAAGTGCTTCTTGTAAAATATCTTATCCACATTAGCATCTATTTCTATGAAAAAAAATATACTCGCCTAAACTTGTACGCGCAGGTCTTGATTCAATTCTTGTCATATTTACTTTTCGACAAGCAAAATCACCCAAAAGTTCGTATAAACTGCCAGCTCTACCATCTATCTGACAAATTATCATCATATTAGCTACATCTTGATATTTTTTTACTTTATCTTTATTAGTCAATAAAATAAATCTAGTAAAATTATCTTCAACATCTTGAATATCTGTATCTATTATCTGCAAATTATATAAATCAGCTGCTGTTTTTGTCGCTATTGCCGCATAACCATCTCCATAACAGCTTGCTTTTTCTGCTGCTCTAGCTGTACTAGAAACAGATTCTGTCTTTGCCGTTGGATAATGACTCTTTAAATATTCTCTACATTGAGCTAATGGTTGAATATGAGAAATTATTGTGTGTATCTTAGCATTAGGATTTTTTGTTAATAATTGATTATGTACACTCCATATTAATTCAGACTCTATCATTAAGTCAACATCATGAGCCAAAGTATCCAAGGTAATACGAACTGAACCTTCTATTGAATTTTCCACTGGTACTAAACAATAATCTACATCTTTTTGAGCAACAGCTTGTATAGCATCTTGTATTGTATTATATGCCACTAAATTCATTTTTTCTTTACGCAAATTAGCCATATAAATTGCAGCTTCTTCACTATTTGTTCCATGAGGTCCTAAAAAAGCTAATTTCTTCATGAAAAGCCTCCTTTCTTTTTTATCTAATTGATTTAAAAATAATAAAAGCCTCACCCTAATATAAGGGCGAGGCTGAATTCACGGTACCACCTTATTTATCTATAAAAATATAGATATCTCTCATTAAGTACGGGACTAATCCGATACTGTCCTTTTCGATAACGGTAAGGCTCCGGCTCCACCTACAATAAGTTCAGCGAGCAATTCCGAGGTGAACTTCAATAAATACTCTCATATCAAGTTTCCAGCATCCTTGACTCTCTATCATGATTATATTTATCTACTTTTCCTCTTCATCATCTTTAGCGTGTTTACATAATATCATATAAAAAATAAAATGCAATAGTTTTTATTGTAACTTTGTAATATTTGAATAAAATTATCCTCAATATAATTTTTCAATTACACTATCATCTATTTTAAAACAATGCTCTTTTGCTGGAAATGTTTTTGCTTTTGTTTCTTCAATATAATCTTTAAAAGCTTTTGTCATTTCTTCACCAACATTTGCAAAGCGTTTCACAAATTTAGGTTTAAATCCGCCAAACATACCAAGCATATCTTGATATACTAAAATCTGACCATCACAATCACTACCTGCACCAATGCCAATTGTCGGTATATTTATTTCTTCAGTGATAATTTTTGCCAATTTATCAGGAATACATTCTAACACTACAGCAAATGCACCTGCTTTTTCTACAGCTTTTGCTTCTTGAAGAATTCTTTTGGCAGCATCTTCACTTTTTCCTTGAACTTTAAAACCGCCAAAAGCATTAACAGATTGTGGCGTAAGCCTATATGTGCCATAACAGGAATAGAAGCTTCGACAATTGCCTTTATCTGTGGGCAAACACTTTCTCCGCCTTCTAATTTTACTGCCTGACAATGACCTTCTTGCACTAAACGACCTGCATTTTTCACAGCATCATAAACAGATGTCTGATAAGACATAAAATGGCATATCACCTACAACTAAAGCATTTTTTTGCTCCTCTAGTAACAGCTTTTATATGGTGTATCATATCTTCCATAGTAACAGATAATGTATCTTCATAACCAAGCATGACCATGCCTAAGGAATCACCTACTAAAATTCCATTAACTCCAGCTTCATCAATCAACTTTGCTGTAGAATAATCATATGCTGTAAGCATTGTAATTTTATCTTTGTTTTCCTTTTGCATTTTAAATGTTGATACTGTATTTTTCACTATCAAAAACCTCTTTCATTTCACTATAATCTTTTAATGAATTTTTACTTTGTGCAATTTCAATTAATTTTTGTGATAATAACTTATAAATTTCTTTTTCTTGATTAAAATTTTCTTGATTAAATGCATTTAAATGTTTTTTTATCGTAATTAAATCATTTCTCTCTACTGGGCCAGTCAAAGCATCTTTGATATCAAAAGTCGTTAAATTAGCTACATTACCCTGCAATAATGCAATAAAATATTTTTCGCCATCTTTTTATCTACACCACAACGATTTAATAAATCTATACTCGTGGCAAATAGAGCTGTAACTAAATTACTAGCCATTACTGCACTAGCATGATATAGTGCTTTCTTTTGCGTATCGATTTTTATGATGTCATTACCACATTTTTTGAAAAATCTGCATCAAGCTATCTAAATGCTCACTATTACCTTCAATAGTAAATACAGCATTCGCTAAATTTTTATAAGCTTCATACCTATTATTTATCGCACAAAGTGGTGGATAGAATATGCATATGCACCTTTATTTTGAGCATCAAAAAAAGCGGTCGAAGATATCGAACCGCTACAATGACAAATATTTTTATTTCTAATATCCAGATTTCTCATATAATCCCAAATTTGACTGATACTACCATCAGGCACTGTCAAAAATAAGGTATCACTGTCTTTTAAGATATTTTCAAGATTTATATATAATTTAGTACTGGTAAAATCTGCTGCTGATTTTGCCGATTTTAAAGATTTACTAAAATAACCTACAATCTCTACATCATTTTGACTGCAATTATTTTGTAAATATTTTCCTAGGGAAAAGCCTACTTTCCCCGCACCAATAAATCCTATTTTCATTTTATCACCTCTTTTTCTTGGAAGTAATACAATGAAATCTCTGGTAAGGTCTTGTTCTTTCGATACAATCCTTTTTAATTAGATAAAAATAAAAGTTTGTGGTACAGTTTCGCTTCGAATACTATCCATCACATAATATATCATTTATTATCTATTTCGTATAGAGCTAAAATTTATTTTAAATAAATCTTAAATTTTTTCTAAAAAAACAATTTGACAAATATAAATCAATCTGATATTATAATATACGCGGTTAAGACAACCGCAAACAAATGGCCTTGTAGCTCAGCTGGATTAGAGTGTTTGACTACGAATCAAAAGGTCGCAGGTTCGAGTCCTGCCAAGGTCACCATTTGTAATGGGTAGGTGCCCGAGTGGTTAAAGGGAACGGACTGTAAATCCGTCGCCGTAGCTACGATGGTTCGAATCCATCCCTGCCCACCATTTTGTAAATTAAAGCTTCGATTTTATCGGAGCTTTTTTTGTTTTTCATCATCATTTAAAACTAAAGCACTAATAGTTGTTATACTTACTATTAGTGCTTTTATTTTTATAATTTTATTAGAGGCTATTTTATTATTTATCAAGACAAATTCTTTCAGCAGCTAAATGTTTATCCAAAACTTCTTTATTATTAAATGGAGTCAATCTAAAGGATAATTTAAAGTCTTCAAATTTTGCACGATATTTATCCAATTGCCACTGACCGCAAGAATTTGTACCTAAAGCATTTTGTTTGTAATCTACATTAAATACAATGTAATCACGTTTTACTAAATCACAAGTATGTTTTGCATCATCTAAATCTTTATCTTCATACCAAGAAGCACTGAAATTAAAATCACCTTCAGTTGATGCTAAAAGACCCATACCTCTGTCATTTGTCATAGATACCCATTTACAACCCATATGGTTTCCATTTTCTTGAGGAATTACATAGTTTGTAAATAATCCATCTACAGTATTTGCATATAAGCCATTTGCGCTGCTTCTTTAGAGTCTGCATAGTTTTCACCAGGTCCCATACCGAAATAGCGTACATGTTCCATAGATTTATCTAAGTGCATGCTTACACCAATTCTAGGTAACATATCTGGTGCTAAATCAACTCTACCAGAAGGAGTGCCTTCTACATCAATTAAGATATCGCCAGATGGGCATACTGTATATACATATTTTGTTTTGAAGTGCCATGCACTATTAGTTGTACTATTGATTGTATCTACTTCTACTTTTAAGATATTGCCTTCCATGTGATAATTAATATTCATCACTACTTCATGTTCAAGATGTAAGAAGTATACTTTTTTTCAATTTATCAATGATTTCCATATCATTGCTGATAGGTGCTCTCCATAAAGTTAAGCGAGGACCTTTACTCAATACTTGCATACCATCACGAACGATATTCATTAAATTACCATTTACTAAGTTAAAGTCTAAAGAGAAGTTAGCGCCTTTTACATGTAAAGTAGTATGTTCTTTTTCAACATTTAAAATACCTTCTGGTCTTACCACGATACCTTCTTTATATAAAGGTAATTCAAATTGAGCAGTAGCAAGTTCATGACCGCTAGAAGCATAGCTTGTATCTTCTCTTAATTGATAAGAAATATTTACATAGTAATGAGCTCCTGGTTTTACTTTGATTGCAGATAAATCATATGGTAATGTAATGTCTTTATTTGCTCTAGCTTCAATAGAAGGAACAGACATAAATCCAGTTTGAAGAATTACATCATCTTCCATAACTTTATAAACGAGGTTAAATCTATCTAAATTTGCAAAATCATAACGGCTTAATAAGTTTATGATACCTTTTTGAATATCTACAGCAGTAGTTGTAATTGGTTCAATAACTTTTTTATATTCATATAAACCTGGAGATGGTGTTCTATCTGGCATGATTAAGCCATCGATACAGAAATCTTTATTGCTTGGGTCATCACCAAAATCTCCGCCATAGCGATAATATTTTTCTCCACTTTCTGTGAAGGATTCAATACCATGGTCAAACCATTCCCAAACGAAACCACCTTGTAATTTATCATGAGCATATACTAAGTCTTGATAATCTTTTAAGTTTCCTGGGCCATTACCCATTGCATGGCAATATTCGCAGTGAATATGTGGTTTTTTAGATTTTTCAATGATATCTTTCATGAGATACGGTTTCTTTGGATTTTCAATCCATGTGTACATTGTAGAATAAACATCAGCAGATTCTACATCAAAGTCGCCTTCATAATGAACTAATCTTGTAGGATCCATTTCATGTGCTACATCTGTCATTTTGCTGAAATTGCAACCAAAAGCAGATTCATTTCCTAAAGACCAGAAGATAATAGCAGGGTGGTTTTTATCGCGTTCAATCATACGAGTCATTCTAGAAACATAAGCAAGTTCCCAAGAAGGATCATCTGTAATCCATTTATAATCACCAGTCAATTCAAAACCATGACATTCCAAATCTGTTTCAGCGATTAAATACATACCATATTCATCACATAAATCGTATAGATAATAAGAATTAGGATAATGAGATGTACGAATTGCATTGATATTGAATTGTTTCATTAAAATAATATCTTTTTCAATTTCTTCTCTAGATACTACACGACCATTTTGTGGGCTATAATCATGACGGTTTACACCTTTAAATTTAATAGCTACACCATTTACTAAGAAAGTTTCGCCATTTAATCTAATATTACGGAAACCTACATTTTGAGGAATAACTTCTATAATTTGACCATCATCTTCTACAGTCATAAATAATTTGTATAAATAAGGAGTTTCTGCTGTCCAATGATTTACATCAGCGATTACTTCATCAATACAAGCTTTGCCTTCTTTAGCTACTACAGTTTTTGTAAATACAGTATTTTCACCAGCATCTACTAATTCAAAAGTAACATTAACTTCTTTTGTTGTACGTAAGAAAGCTTCTACTTTGAAAATACCATTTTTATATTCATCATCTAAATCAGCAATTACTTTATAATCATTGATACCATCTTTAGGCACACCTATTAATTCTACATCGCGGAAAATTCCACTTTCCCACCACATATCTTGGTCTTCTAAATATGTGCCATCAGACCATTGATATACACGAACAGTTACATCATTTTCTTCGCCTACACGAATTAAATCTGTAATATCAAATTCAGATTCATTTCTAGCAACTTTGCTATAGCCTACTTCCTTGCCATTAATCCATAAATGATATGCAGAGTCTACACCGCAAAATCTAATAATGATTTTTTATCGCGATAACTTTCTTCTACAAAAAATGTACGTTTATAAATACCTGTTGGGTTTTCTGTTGGTACATATGGTGGATTAATAGGGAAATTATACCATAAATCAGAATAGTGCATTTTGCCGTAACCTTGTAACTGCCAATTTCCTGGAACTGTAATATCGTCCATTTTAGTTACATCAAAATCACTATTAAAGAAACCTTCAGGACTATATTCTGGAGCATCTAAAAACATAAATTTCCAAACGCCATTTAAATTTTTAAATGCATGAGTATATCTATTGTTGTTTAAAAGTGCCTTTTCTTTAGATGGAAATGTCAAGAAATGTGCTCTTGCTGGCATTCTATTAATTCCATCAATTTGATGATTTTCCCAAGTTTTCATAAAAAATTCCTCCTAAATAATATCTAAATTTGTCTATTTATTATTTTTGATTTAATTTCTTTTCATAACGGTTCCAACAAACCCAAGCAATACCCATAAATACTACTACACCTAATACATTATAAACAAGTGTTAAAATAGGATTTGCTGCATCTTGAGGTAATGTACCATCTAAATATTGCATGATTAATGTTGGGTCTGGAACTGTAGACATGAAGAATACGAAAATGAATACAAGTAATAAGAATACACCTGCAAAGATACCAAAATTTCTACTACCAAATCTAAAGCTTCTATCCATATCGTCTTTTTTCCAACGTAAAACGATATAACCAATCAATAATAATAATACTGGTAATAAAGATGTTGCTGCTGTCATATTGATGAGCATCTGTAAGAAGCTATCCATATTTCCGATACCTAAAGCTGGAATAATAAGCAATACGCTAACTACGATACCTTGTACAATTAAAGCATTTGTTGGGTTACCTTCATGATTAGTTTTTACAATCCATTTACCAAAAATACCTTCTGGAATTTCAGAGAAGAATACTTTTACTGGAGCTGCTGTCCAAAGAGCTAAAGAACCTAAGCTTCCTAAGAATAAAATTACACCTACTAAGCGAACCATGATATCGCCTGGAATACCAAAATGTGTGCCTAAAATTTTAAATACATCAAAAATACCATTAGCAAAGTTATTTTGTAATGCAGCTGTAGGAACTACTAAACCTACGGCAATGGAACCTAATACATACATCAAACCAACAAAGATAGTGGATAATACCATTACCTTTATAAAAGTTTTATTACCGCCCTTTACATCTTTTATGTAAACACCAATACTTTCACCACCACCACAAGCTTGTAAAACCCAAGCCATAGTCATAAAGAAAGTCCAATCAAATCTTGGAGTGATTGTTTCCATAGAAAATTCTTGTGCAGGAGCTTCACCTAAACCAAATACTACGATAAACGCTAAGATAACAAACGCTATACCCATGAATAATCTGGCACTACCTGCTAAGTTTGTAACAATAGAAATCCAACTTACACCTTTGATACAAACATATGTTGCAATCCAGAATAACACTATTGAAACTAATGCAATAATCAATGTAGAATTATCGCCCACAAAAACGTTCGTACCAAAAAGTGCATAAGAACCTTGAATTAATGTCTGTGGCAATAAAGAACCGAAGAAGAATAAATTTACAAAGAAATAACACCATGCACCTAAAAATGCCCATTTAGAACCTAAAACGCATTCTAACCAACTATGAATACCAGATTCTTTATCAGAGTTTGCTGAAGCAAATTCACTCATCATCAAAATAAATGGTAAGAAATAGAAAACAGAACCAAATATATAAGCTGGAATAGTAGCTAATCCAATTTGTATGCTATTATTAATAATACTTGGAAAAGTATATACTGCCGAAAAAGTCATCATCATTAAAGCTATTTGACCTAATCTCGCTCTTTGATTATCCATAACAATTCTCCTTTTCTGTATATTCTTATTATTCTTTTTAATTTAATAAATAAAAGATAATAAAAATAACAAATTATCAATCTTTTTATCAAGTATATACGTATTTACTTCGATTATTATTATAGCATTTGCCTTATCAGACTCTATCAGCTATGTTGAAATATTTTATATTTATGTTGATAAAATATTATATTTAAAATATATATTTGTTTGATTTTTTATTACTTATGTTGACAATGCTGCATTGACTATCTCAAGAATTCTTCTTATAATATACTCAAATAAAAATATTGAAGGTGTTTTTATGGGAAAAATCTTTAAAAATGATGTAAGTGTTTTATTTAACAACAATCCTATAAGCGAAGATTTCCACCTCTATGAATGTGGTTATGAAGAATGTAAGCCAACCAAACCTTATGAATTTGTTCCTATTGATTATTGGGTAATTCATTATTGTATTGCCGGTGAAGGTATTTTTCAAATCGAAGATAAACAAAACCATATCAAAGCTGGCGATATTTTTATGATACCGCCTTATACAAAAAACAAATATTATCCTTTACCTGAAAATCCTTGGAGTTATCATTGGATCGGTTTACACGGAAAGCAAATTCACAAACTTTTAAGCATGTGCGGATTAAGCCCAGAAACGTATATTATTCATAATGAATTAGATACACATCTTAAAAATCTTTTTGAAAAAATTTATCAAGAATTTCAACGAGAACGTTATTTTAAAAGTATTTCTACAACTTTTTTATTATTTGACTATCTTGGTAATCATTTACGCTTAAAACAAAAAGCAGAACTTTCAACTACAGAAGTTTATTTCAATGCTATTTTAAATTACATTCACAAAAATTATGCTGATAATATCAGTATTTCTGATATTGCTACCGCCAATAATATCGACAGAACATATGTCTTTAAATTATTTCAAAAATATTTAAAAATCAGTCCTAGTCAATATTTACAACAATATCGTCTAAGTAAAGCATGTACATTATTAAGAAAAACTTCTTTGAGTATAACAGATATTAGCTATACTGTAGGTTTTCAACATGCTCCTTATTTCACTAAATTATTTACACAATACATTGGAGAGACGCCTTCTGAATATCGCAAAGATATATGCGTTTTGGTGAAGACTCTTTTTCTTAAAAAAAATTTATAAAAAACACTTGCCAAAAAAATATATCTATGCTATTATATAGAAGTTGCTTGTGAGAGCAATAAACAAATGGCCTTGTAGCTCAGCTGGATTAGAGTGTTTGACTACGAATCAAAAGGTCGCAGGTTCGAGTCCTGCCAAGTCACCATTTGTATTGGGTAGGTGCCCGAGTGGTTAAAGGGAACGGACTGTAAATCCGTCGCCGTAGCTACGATGGTTCGAATCCATCCCTGCCCACCATTTTGTAAATTAAAGCTTCGATTTTATCGGAGCTTTTTTTGT
>ENA-OPZM01000854-OPZM01000854.1-human-gut-metagenome-genome-assembly--contig:-NODE-854-length-12121-cov-0.900534_pt1 | contig 12121 bp, 14 predicted proteins | sample MGYA00242478_ERZ504493 | MGnify/ENA primary metagenome ERZ504493 (study PRJEB26092, sample SAMD00036227) | human gut metagenome | host: Homo sapiens | study: EMG produced TPA metagenomics assembly of...
CTCCAAGAGCCACCCGATCATCATTTCATTGATGGACACATCCTCCGGTGCCGCTTTCTGGGACAGCACCCCCGGTGCCTTGTTCATAATAATAATCTGATTATCTTCATAAATAATCTCTGGTTTCGGCAATCGTTTTGCCGACATATTCTCTACGACACCTTTAAATTTATCAAAAGTTTCGTCAGACAGCCAGAATGTGACTGTATCCCCAACATTCAACTTTTCGCTGCCGTCTGCCTTTTTGTCATTTAATGTAATGTTTTTCTTTCGAAGCATCTTGTAAATAAAACTTTTCGGTATATGCCATTAAAAACAGAAGGGTGAGAGCGCCAGAATCTTTTCAAGGCGAATTTGTCAAGAATCCTTCCTGTAAAATCTTGTTCCCAGTGATACAGAATGCGGGATGTGCCATTTCATGGCGATATATTCCATTGTATCTAATAATATCAGCCTGTATGTAGTGCTCGGCAATTTGGCGAAGGTTAGAATAGAAATCATGGGTGATATGGTCATCCGGCTCAAAAATAGCAAAAAAAATCTCCAGCAGCTTGCCTGATTCCGAAGTTGCAGGCATGGCCATATCCTCTATTTTCTGTGGTGAATATATGAAAGCGGGCATCTCCCGCGCACATTTCCTGCATCAATGAAAGCGTGGAATCCGTGGAACCGTCATTGACAAGAAGAAATTCTAAATTCGGTTCATCTTGAGCCTTCAGACAGGAAATTGTCCGTGCAATAAAGTTTTCCATATTGTAGATGGGGACGATGACGGAAATTTTCATATTCTGTTTCCTCACAGCCCCACGGCGACCTTGACGGCCACGGCCATCTGGTAGAGCACCTGGGTCACGTCCTTGACCAGTTGCAGATTCTTGGAATCAAACTTGGGCATGACCAGGATGCGGTCGCCGGGTTCGATGGATTGGCCTTTGGCGTGGGCGACTTCCCCGTTCAGGCCGACAATCAGGATATTATCCGTATCCGCGCGATCGGACAGGCCGCCCGCACCGCTGAGGTAGCCTTTCAGGGAGAGGCCCTTTTCCCAGGTCACGGCGGTTGGAATGAGCACTTCGCCGGAAACGTGGACCACGTCCGTTTTCCGGGGAATGATGATCTCGTCGCCTTCTTCCAGCAGCACGTCGGAAATCCTGTCCTCACGGGAGACCACCAGCACGCCGTCCGGCTCCAGTTGCGAGGCCCGCTGCACGAAGTTCTGGATCAGCTCCGCTTCCTTCACCCGGATGCTGGCCTCGTCCACGGAGGCGGACGTAGCGGTCAATGCGCTCTGTTCCAGACGGCGCAACGCATCCGCGAGAATGACCTTCTGTTCGGCGGCCACGCTCCTGCGGCGGATGTAGACGGATTTGATGTCCGCAAGCTCCGGTTCCACCGCGATATATTCCAGCAGCGTCTTCAGCCTGGTCTGCTTGAGCACCGGGAAGCGCGACGCGCCGTGGATGGCCCCGGACGCGGCCACCATGATGGTCCTGCCCCGCGTGTCGGCCACAAACTCCACGCGGTCGCCGTCCGCAAGCTGAAGGCTGCGAAAGTCATGCAGGGTCACATAGACGTTGAACGGTTCGCCGTTGCGCATGCCGCCCACGCTGACGTGGGAAACGCCGTTCATGGGCAGGGCGTAGTTCAGCAGGTCTTTGCCGCTGGCCGCGCCTCTGAACTCATAGCGGGCGGGCTGGCGCAGCAGGCCGTAGGCGGCCACGGACATGCCGAAAGCCTCCACCAGAATGGTGTCTCCATCTTTCAGGCGGATATGCGGCAACTCTCCACGCAGCATGTAGTTGTAGAGGTCCACCCGGCCGATGACCTGTTTGCCGCGCAGGACTTTGATGTTCCGGTAGCTGCCCTGTTCCGGGAGGATGCCCCCGGCCCGGTCGAGGTAGGACATGACGGAATCCTGCGGGCCGCCCGCATAACGTCCCGGATTGGGCACGTTTCCGGCCACATAGACGGCCACGGCTGGGCGCTTTGCAGGTTCACATAGATATTGACGTTCTCCGGGAAGACCGAGGCCAGCTTTGCCCGTACCGAGCCGGAAAGCGCGGACTGGGTCAGTCCGGCCACCCGCACCGGCCCCACTTCCGGCAGAAAGATGTTGCCCTGCTGGTCCACAAAGAGCACGTCATCGTAGCTTCTCGCGCCCCAGACGCGCACGGTGATTCTGTCGCCGGGCAGAATGACATACTCGTCGTTCATGCCGCTGCCGTAGGTGCCCGCGAAATTGCCCCGGAACAGATTCGCGCCGAAAGGTTCCAGACCCTGCGTCATGTCCGGGCGATAGTTTTCCAGCGCCCAGGCGGGCAGGCCCGGCATGGACCGGCGTTGGCGCTCCTCTAGTTGCCGGGAGGATTCCTGTCCGTACATGGCCTGCTGAAAGATGGCTTCCCGCTGATAGCCGCCGGGCAGATAGGACGGAGGCCGGGTCGAAGGCGTACCCTGAATGCCCCCGCTTCCGCCGGGGCTGGGGTTGCCGGATTTGCCCAGGCTGCCGCCGTAGGAAGAACCGTTCTGGCGCGGCTCTTCCGCAGCGTAAGCCGGAACCGACAACACGAGGGACAGAACAATAAGGAACCACGTTATTGAGGGGGTTCGGGGGGAATCATTCCCCCCGGCGGGGTACGGGGCGGAGCCCCGCTTTTCCAACAGTCTTGCGTTCATCATCTATCCTAAAACCCGGCTGCTCGCGCACGGCGGCTATAATCAGGGAGCAGAGCCTAACCAGCGCCAGGGCGCCGACAAAAACGTAGGCCGTAAACAGGAAGGGGCGGGGATACAGGGATTCGTCCGGCAGAACCGGAATCTGGAAGGCCACCACATAACGGGACTTGGCCTCCGCCTTCACACGGGCGGTTTCCAACGAGGTCATGGCCGAAACGAGCTGCTGCCGGGCGAATTCGCTTTCGGTCTGCAAGTCCTCATACTCCCCTGCCACGGAAGTCAGGCTGTCGGGCCGGGCTTCCCCGGCCAGGCGCAGCTTTTCCGAGGCAAGCTGTTTTTCCACAGCCGACAGCCGGGCACGCAATCCCACCAATGCCGGGGCGTCCTTGCTCATATAGGTGGAGGCTTCCGCGATTTCGGCACGGACTTTTACGCTTCGCCTTCCAGTTGGCTGACGATCCTTGCAGCCCGCCCGCCGTGCTGGCCGGGTCCAGCATGCCGCTGCGATCCCCGGAAGGCGCGTATGGCCTCCTGCACATTGCTTACGCGCTTCCGCCGTTTTTACCTCGCTTATGGCCAAGGCGATGGCGTCGTCCTGTGCCCGGCGACTCATGGCATTAACCAGGCTTCACTTCTGCCAACACGCCTCGGCCAGTTTTTTGGCCGTGGCCGGGTCATAGGCTTTGACTGAGAGAGCGATGATGCCGGTTTCCGGGTCAAAGGAGGGCTTCACTGCCCATTGCCAGTAGGAAAGGCGTTCATCCGCGTGGCATCGGCGGCCAGACGGCTGATCAGGTCATACTCGCGGCTGGAGAAATGGCGGAAGATGCCCATTTCTCCGTCAATGGCCTCCATGATGTCCGGGGACTGGATGTATTCGGCCACGATATGCGCGTCCGCGCCCACAGACGCACCGGAAGGTAGCAGCAACGCGGCAAGGCCGCTGGCCCCTCCGCTGGTTTCTGCCCCGCGCACGGCGAAACGGGCTTCGGCGATGTACATGGGTGAAGCCCACAGGCCGAAGTACAGCAAAGACAATAAAGTGGGCAGCAGCACGGCAATCAATACCGTTTTTATGGCCGGGGAAAGTCGGGAATTTATTCTGCCGAGCGCCATAGAAGGCGGGGCGCGAGCCAGGGCCAAATGAGAAATGGTTTGAGGTGCTGATTGCTCAACAGGTGTGGCTTGCTCTTTGGCTTTCGGAGATGCGATGGGAGAAGTTGGCCTTACGTCTGTTTCTTGCTTTGCTGGAGCCACCTTTGTGTCCGATGCGGTTTGTACGGTGTTTTTTTCAACGTCCGGCATGGCAAATCCCCGTGTAGACGCGCAGGGCGTCATTGAGCTTGTCGTATACGGTCAGCAGGCCATCGTGCAGTACGGCCGCGCTGTCGCAATTCTTGCGGATGGTGGCTACGTTGTGCGACACCACAACCAGCGTCGCGTGCGCCTTGCGCGCCTCAAAGAGCTTTTCCGCCTTGGCCCGGAAGGAGGCGTCCCCCACGGACCATGCCTCATCAATGAGATAGAAATCGAAGCCGATGGACATGCTCAGACCGAACGCCAGCTTGGAGCGCATGCCCGATGAATAGGTTTTCACCGGCATGTCCATGTATGGACCGAGTTCCGTAAACTCCTCCACAAATTCCGTCACTTCCTGAATGTCCGCGCCGTAGATGCGGCTGGTGAAACGCAGGTTTTCCCGCCCGGTCAGGCTGCCGTTGAAGCCTCCGGCAAAACCGATGGGCCAGGAAACGCGGCCTTGCGGGTTATCGTTCCGCTGTCGGGACGTTCCGATCCACTGATGATGCGGATGAGCGTAGACTTGCCCTGGCCGTTCAGGCCGAGGATCCCCATGTTCACGCCGGGCCGGAAGGTGATGCTGACGTCGCGCAGGACGTCCTTTCGCTTGCCGTGCGGCAGGTGTAGGACTTGCAGATGCGGGAAAGCTCAATCATCGGATTTCCCTCCCGCGGGCATAGCGTTCCAGCAGCAGGCCGAGGCAAAGCGAGCCCAGGCACCATGCGGCCACATAGCCTATGCTGTACAAGGGGGCCGAGGAGGACGCGGAAAAGCCGTAGCGTTGCCACTCAATGAGCTGGGCCACGGGATTCAGCAGCAGGGGATCGGAAAAACGGGCAGGCAGTTCGGAAACCTGAAAGAATACGCCGGACGCAAAGAACAGGAAGCGCATCAGGATGGGGACAAGCCGTTCCAGCGTGGGCCAGAGGCGGGCCAAAGACGCGAAGACAAGCCCTGTACCCAGCCCCAGCAGAGGGGCGAAGAACAGCGTAGAGGCAAGGCTGTCAACGTGGCGCAGTTCCACGGACTGGCCCAGAGCGGCGGCGATGGACAGAATGATGACGGCGCAGACGAGCTGCGTTCCCCAGACCACGAGGCACCGTGCAATCATCAGATCCAGTTCCGTCACTTGCGGGAAGGTCAGCAGCGCCTGATTGGCGCTTACGGCCTTCATGCAGCGGGAAACGGTATCGCTGAACATATACCAGGGGATAAAACCGCAGAGAAGGAAGACCGCCATCCCCATGCCGTGGGGGGCGTGTGCGCCGAGGAACTCACGAAACAGCCAGAATACCGCGATGTTGAAAGCCGTCTGAATGATTGCCCAGAGGTAGCCGAGCCGGGTATTGCCGTACAGCGTATGCACTTCCCGCATGACCAGAGCGTAAATCACCCTTCCCTGCACGGTCAGCGCGGACGATACGGATAAAGCTGGCATGGTGTCGGCGTTCATTGCGGCATGCTCTCAAAGATGGTGGGGATGAAGTGCCATACGCTGTTTTTCTCCTTGCAGAGCGCGAATCTGTGGCTCGTGCTTCCGCGTGCGACGCGAACCGAACGGCATTCGTCACCCAGACCGGAAAGGTAGAACGGGCCTGCATCAATGGCGGCCGGACCAAAGGGGCTTTCGGCAAAGTATTGTGCGGAGCTTCCGGCAGAGCGGCCACCCGTTCTTCGAACGACAACGCGGGAGCCTCCTCCGGAACGAGGGCGGTCGGAGCAGCGGATTCACGCGCGGCGCAGCCGGAAAGCACGGCACAGAGGGCGAAGGAGAGAATCAGGCAGTGACGCAGCATCATTCCACCCCCGCGCGCAGGCAGTCATGGACATTTGAGAATACCGACCGGTTTTTCTTCGTCGGTGACGAACAGCGACGTGATTTTGTTTTCCTGCATGAGCCGCAACGCGGCCACGGCAAGCGTATTTTTACCGACCGTGACGGGATCGGAATGCATGACCTGCCTTGCCGTCTTGTCCATGAGGGAAGACCCCATGTGACGGCGCAGGTCGCCGTCGGTAATGATGCCCGCAAGTCGTTTCTTTTCGAGAATGCCCGCCACGCCGAATCCTTTGCCGGTCATCAGCACGAGTACTTCCGACATGAGCGAGGACGCCGGAAGCAGGGGAAGTTCCTCGCCCGTGTGCATGATTTCCCTGACCGTCAATAGCTTGCGGCCGAGTGAGCCACCCGGATGCCAGCGGTGAAATTCTTCGGGAGACAGCCGCGCCGACGCATCAGCGTCAGGGCCAGCGCGTCGCCCAGGGCCATTTGCAGGGTGGTGGACGTGGTGGGGGCGCAGTCCAGCGGGTCGGCTTCCGGCACAAGCGGCAGCAAAAGGAGGTGCGCGGCGTTTTTGCCGAGCAGGCTGTCCGCGTTGCGCGTTACCCCTATCAGGGGGATGTTGCGCCGGGCCGCATACAGGATGATGTCCGAAAGTTCCGCCGTGTTGCCGGAATTGGAAAAGGCCAGAACAGCATCGTCGGAGGCCAGCATCCCCAGGTCTCCGTGGCTGCTTCGCCCGGATGGATGAAATAGGCGGGGGAACCCGTGGAAGCCAGCGTTGCCGCCACCTTGCGGGCACATGACCGCTTTTGCCCATGCCCGTAACCGCGATGCGTCCTTTTATATTGTACAGACAGTCCACAATTTCACAGAATGTGGTAGTCAGGCCGCGCGCCATCAATGTCAGGGCATGCGCTTCCTGCTGCAATATGGAGACGGCGAATCCCACTTCATCCATTTTTTCTTTCCGGATGACACGGGTACGGGAATTTTCACCGGAGACTTTCCTTACGGCATAAAGACACTCCAAGGCACATCTTTCCCAAGCCGTTGGGCAAGGGCCAAGATGCCTGTCGAATTTGACAGAAACACTGTCGATTTTTTGAGGCGTAAAAAAAGGAAGGAAAAAGGTAGGCAAGTGAATTTACGAGGATTTTTTCAAAGTAAATATGCTTTGTAAAAGTTCCCTCAGGGATGATCTTGCAAATTAGAGGTGTTAAATGTATTGATACCTCAAGATTCATCGACAGTGTTCTGTCAATGAGCATTCGGTTTGCGCCCGAAGAAGAGTGTTCCCGTCCGGGAACGACCAGATTCATCCAAAGTTTTCTTTTTCGTTGTTTTCTGTTTTCTTTGCCTTTTATCTTCAGCCATTATCGTGTTGAAGGGCTTGCCCGGCACCCTTCGTGAGCTCCATACGGGCGAGGAATAAAATTCCCACTCTTGTGTCCTCCGGTATTTTCCCTGCCGGGCCGGGCAAGAAAAACACTCACTGTCTCAGCGACGGCCACCAGGGATGCCTGTTCCAGATGAGCATAGCGCATGGTGGTCCGGGGATCGCTGTGTCCCAGAAGTTTTTGCACTTCATAGAGTGAGTGCCCCGCATTGACCAGAAACGAGGCGAAGGTGTGCCTCAAGTCGTGGATACGCACATCCGCAAGCCTATGCTGCGCCGCAGCCTGTCCAGAAGAGATAGAGTCGCTGAGGGCTTTCCCGGAGCATGGCCTGGGAACAGCCAGGGGGTCCCTTGCTGGCACGGATGGAGCGAATGACTGTTATGGCCTCGTCGGACAGCGGAATATGACGAGGCTTGCCGGACTTGGACAGCGGTACGATGAGCAGCCGCAAATCCAGGCGGACGTGTTCCCAGCGCGCCTTGAGGACTTCGCTCTTGCGCGCCCCGGTCAGCAGAAGCAGACGGATGGCAAAGGCTTCCGGCCGGTCGTTTTTTTTCCAGCGCCCGCATGAGCCGTTGTGCCTCATCCCGCGAGAGGTAGCGTTCCCGCTGCGCGTGGATTTTGAAGGGCGAGACTCCCGCGCATGGTGATTGCCCCGTGAGCAGAAGACCACGCATTACGGCCAGAGAGCAAATTGTCTTGAAGACCGCCAGAATACGGTTGCAGGTGGCCGGAGCCAAACCGCCGGACGACAGTCCGTGCAGCCAGTCTTCCACTTCGTGGCGTTGTATGTCGCAAGTTCCCGCGCTCCGAAGGTCGGGGACAGATGTTGTCGGGCAATGCGCTCATCCACGCGCCAGCTCGCTTGCGCAACCGGATATACGGCAGATAGACGGATGAAACAAAACCATCAAGATTGAATGTGTCGCGCTCCGGTTGCCCGCTGTTCCTTTTGACCGGCAAGGACGGCGAGCTTGTGGAGGAAACTGACGGACGGCAGCGAACCATGCGGCGTTCTCCAGGTAAAAGATTGACGGTGGACCATAAAGCTACGGCAATCTCGTATGAGCCGCATTGGGGCGTTTGCGCCGGTTCCGCATGGGGAAAAGAAGGACGAACTCCATCATACTTTTCTCCTATTGTATTGAACTGTATATATTTGTCGAAGCTGCACACTGTTGAAAGATTTTTATTTCAGTAATATAGAACTGATTGGGAAAAAAGAAAAATATTTTTGAATCTGGTTCTATATATGCTCTTACCGTGAAAGTTTTTGATGATTTCCACTCTTGATAAGGAAAAATGCCGTGTAAAGAGTTTTATTGCGCGGCATTTTTTTATGCAGAGGACAAGAGGAGAATATCACACCAGCGTCAACGCGGTGAAGCATCATCCAGCACGATACAGGCGATTGCCACCAGCAGGAATTTACGTCGGTCCCGATTTGCTTCGGAGAACTTTTTTGCGGCGAATATCTCGAAAAGAATTCCGCAGCAGAGGCAGATTGCAGCCAGAATGATTCCCGAGGCATCCATAACAGGGCGGGCGGCTGCACCTGCCCTGAGCTGAACCGGAAGCGACCCACAGCAGGAAACTTCCATAAGGCAGCAGTGAAAAAAGATGCCGTGGCTCCCCATGCCAGCATGTATGGATATGCTGTTTTCGGGGTTGGCTTTCCGCCAGACGGCTCTGCACCAGAGAGTGACTTTCTTTGTTGTACACATCGAGATTCGAGGTATCGCTTTCCAGCAGAAGCGCCTGTTTCCCATTATCGAGCAGATAGCCAATCAGGGTGAAGGCCAGCTTATTCTTGCCGACGATGCCTTTGTTTATTCCAATATAAAAAATGGGCATGTTCATGTTACAGATTCTCGTTTGATGTATCGGAGACAATGAAAGATGCTTTTTCCGTGGGGTGTTTTTTTACAGGTGTCGTCTCATTTTTCTGAGGAGCGGAAACATTCTCGTCCTCCGAAAAAAATCGTTTTATGAGATACGCGGGAATGATGATGCCCTCGTTCTTGAGCATTTGGCTCAGTTCTCTGGGGTTGTAGCCTTTCTCCTTCGCCTTTCTGAAATCCCTCTCCAGTAGTTCCGCCGCCTCCGGGCGTGTTTTTCTGTCTTCTTTCTCCGGCAAATCCTGAAGCAGTTTCCTTGCCCGTTCTATTTGTTGAGGGCGGATAGTTGCGTTTTTTGGCCATAGTATTTCCTCCTTGTGGAAAAGTGCCGCCAGTATATGGAAAATTTCTTCATATATACAATTTGGCCACTGCACGAGGCGGGTTCTTCGTGGCAGGATGGGGGTTGTGCTACACCACAACCCCATCCTGCCAGAAGGCTGACGCCTCTGGACTCCCGGAATGCTCGGCGCTTCGCTTCTCGCATTCCAAAGGCCAGGACATGAAAGACGGAAAGACCGAAGACAGCGGCCGGAGCGCCGCCCGGAAATGGGTGACGATCCGCGTCACCGAAAGAGAAAAAAACGCGCCTCATGGAGCAGGCGGAAATCGCCGGACTGTCCCTGTCGGAATACATGCGGCGGCGTTTTTCGGAGGCAGGCCGCTGGTGCTCATGCAGACCTGAGTACCGTTGCGGAACTGAGGCGGATAGGCGGCCTGCTCAAGCACAATTTCGAGACGCTTCGGCAGGCGAAAGCTCCCCCGGATATTCTGGAACGGCAGGAGGACGCCCTACGGAATCTGGTCTGGGCCATCCAGAAAATCTCGCTGCGGTGTCATCATGATTGTCAAGAAAATCAGGAATACAAAGGCTGAAAAGCCCAAGGCGTGGCAGATAGCGACCTCGTGGACTACATCCGCTACCCCCACAACAGAAATCCGCAGGAGAAAATCGAATACGCGGGCGGAAGAGGGTTTCTTTCAGCAACTCATACTGGTCAGAAGGTGGAAATGATTGCTCTGGCAAGGGAGTCAGTCCGCAGCGACATGCCGGTGCAGCACTGGATGTTTTCCTGGCAGGAAGGCGAACAACCCTCCAGAGAACAGGTGGAGGAAGTGGTGGACATGTTTCTGGAAAAGATGGGGTTACTCGGACATCAGACCATCTATGGGGTGCATTATGACACCGACAATTATCACCTGCATATCGCGGTCAACAGGGCGAACCCGGAAACGGGAAAAGTCGTGCTTCCTTTCAACGGGCTGGACATTCAGGAGGCACATAAGCTCGTGGCCCATATAGAAGGCAGGCAGGGATGGGCCAGTGAAGAAAATCCTCTGTATGCGGTACTGGAAAATGGAGAGCTGGCGCGAAGAAGAACGGCCAGAGAGATAAAACCGAAGCAGGCCGCGCTGGATTTTGAACACGCCACCGGCGAAAAGTCCGCGCAGCGCATCGCGCAGGAACGCGGACACAGCGCCATAAAGAACGCGAAATCGTGGGCTGAACTGCATGAGAAGTTGGCGGCAGTCGGTCTGCGTTTCGAGAAGAAAGGTTCTGGGGCCATCATCTTTGTGGGTGAAATCGCTGTGAAGGCGTCCTCTGTAGATCGTGCGTTCAGCATGGGAAAGCTGTGCAAAAAGTTGGGCGACTTTGAAGAAGGAACCTACTCGGATGCGTTGGAGAAAATTGCCCCTGAACCGGTGAGTTCCGTCAATCTCGAAGAATGGAAAGCCTATCAGAAAGAGTTCGCCGGAGCGTCGAAAAAAGCCGGAGCAGGGGAGAGTATCGGGCTTGTCCACATGAAGGAGCGGCACAGGTTCGAGCGAAAAAGGGAGCTTTCCGTCTGGCTCGTTGCGGTCTGCCTGTTTTGAATATCGCCCGGCATTGTCTGATGGCGCAGCAGAGAGCGGAACGGCTTTCCCTGCGGTCAGGCCGGAAAAAAGTGCGTGGAGGCAAGCCGCGTTTTGAGAACTGGTTGCGGTCACGAGGCATGGAAAAGGAGGCAAATTGCTGGCGGTATCGGGCGGCACGGGAGGAAAAAAGGAACGCTCCGCCCCCTGCGAGAGACAGGAAAAGGGAGTGGAAACTATGCGGAAACTTGCGGATTTCAGAAAGTATGCGGATGCGGTGAATGCGGAACGCTACCGCGTTACCTGCATAAAGATGGAAGAGGACGGTGGGAAAAAGACCTTCATCCTCGACAGGAAGGGCGGCATGACCAGAGGCTTTTCCCCTGGCGAACTGGAAGCGCACATGCCGGAAATGCTGCGTTTCCAGCGGCGCGGCGAAAATATTTACTACACGCCGCTGTCAGATGACCGGCATCATATCCTCATTGACGACATGACCCGTGACAGTCTGAAACGCTTGCAGGAAGACGGCTTCCGGCCCGCCGTGGTGTTGGAAAGCTCGCCGGGCAATTACCAATGCCTCTTGACCATTCCCAAGCTGGGCACGGAATTTGACCGGGACGTGGGCAACCGCATCACGGAACGCCTGAATCGGGAGTACGGCGACAAAAAGCTCTGCGGCTGCATCCACCCCCACCGTGCGCCCGGCTTCGAGAATCGCAAGCCGAAGCATCGGCGGGAAGACGGCTCATTCCCGCAAGTGAAGCTCCTGTTTGCGGAGCGTCGGGAGTGTGGCAAGGCGCTGGCTCTGGCCAGAAGGATTGACCATGAGTACGCAGAGGCTGCCGAGAAGCGGAAGGCCGAGCGCCGGATATTCCCGATGTCGGACTTCGGCCGGCGACCCGGCAGCGGCCTATTATGCCCATCTGGAGAATATCCGCAGTCATTTGACCATTGAGGACTATTCCCGCGTGGACGCATGATTGCCTTGCGGATGCGCTCCAACGGTCACAGTCGGGAGAGTGTGGAAGAAACCATCCGTATTTGTGCCCCGACCATTCGGGACTCCCAGACCGGGCGGAACTGGCAACGGTATGCCGAGCGCACGGTGAATTACGCCTTCGGCCCGGCAGGAGACAGGGACTTGGAGCGGAATGCGCGGTATCGGGAACTATGGGGGAAGGTTGAAGGGAAGGAGGAAAAGGAACAGCGCA
>ENA-OPZM01000855-OPZM01000855.1-human-gut-metagenome-genome-assembly--contig:-NODE-855-length-12100-cov-1.421782_pt1 | contig 12100 bp, 16 predicted proteins | sample MGYA00242478_ERZ504493 | MGnify/ENA primary metagenome ERZ504493 (study PRJEB26092, sample SAMD00036227) | human gut metagenome | host: Homo sapiens | study: EMG produced TPA metagenomics assembly of...
GAAAGAATATAAGCGCTTGTTGGGTTCCTGAAGTGACTAAAATATCGTTTTCCTTAGCATAAATAGCCCCTTTTTCCAAGTAGTTTTTTAAGGATAGAATTAACTCTTGCAACCCTTGTTGTTGATAGTAATAGTTAAAAAGGTAATTTTCACGATTAACTAACGTTTCTGTCAAACACGTCGTGAAATCCTCGTACGCCATGTTATTATATTCTGTCAAACTCAAATTAAGTGGCTCTTCTTTTTGACTTTTGCCTTCAAGAACATAATAACCACTTTTGTTAACAGCATAGATATAATTTTTAAATTTGAGTTCCAAAAGTGCCCGTTGTACCGTGTCTTTGCTGCAATGATAAGTTTGACTAAGGACACGAATTGAAGGGATTTTATCCCCTTTTTTTAAGATTCCAGATTCGATTTGTTCTACAATAGCCGTCATGATTTCTTGATATTTACTTGTCATAGACTGTCCCCGTACAGTTTTTAATTGTTTCTATTGTATTATAAATTGAATTTTCTTACAATATTTTTAATCTCTTAATCTAAAGATATCGCTATTTTAGAGAAAAGATTAGAAAGTTGCTTTTTATGAAGAATCCTACAAAGTCAGTTATCGTTGCCAATGATATTGTCGGTTTGGGCAAGGTCGCCTTGTCAACGGCCTTACCTATTTTGTCAGCTTGTCAGATTGAGGTCATTCCGTTGCCAACAGTGCTTTTATCGTCGCATACAGGTGGTTTTGAAAATATTAGTATTACAAAATTGAATCAAGCGACAACAGGCTTCTTAACCCAGTGGAATACTATAAATTTTTCTGTTGATGGCTTGATGACTGGTTATTTCAACTCTCAAGAACAATTGCATCAAATAGCAGAATTTGCTAAGCAAAGAAAACTGGCACGTTTTGTTGACCCTATCATGGCTGACAATGGGCGTTTGTATGCAGGCTATCAGCAAGATTTTGTGACCGCCATGCAGCAATTTTGCCAAAATGCTGATGTCATTACGCCAAACATTACTGAAGCTTGTTTATTAGCAGATGTTCCTTATCTCGGTGAAGATTATACAAGAAAAGATATTGAAGAATTGCTTTTAAGGCTTAAAAAATTTCATAATAAGCACGTGATTTTAACGGGTGTTTCTTTCAAAGCAGGGCAAATCGGATTAGCACATTTCAATCAACAGAGCGGCAGCGTCACTTATCATATGTCTAAGGCCTATCCGCATCATTTTTTTGGAACAGGTGATTTATTGTGTGCTGTTTTGGGAGCTGGTTATTTTCATGGCTTATCGTTGGATAAAACAGCAGAAGTAGCGCTTGATTTTATTGATAAAACCTTGCAATTGACTTTAGAGTTGAAACGAGATTTGAAATTAGGACTTTGTTATGAACCTTATTTGTTGGACTTAGCTATTCAAATGAAGCACTTGAAGGAGGAAAAAGAATGAAACATCTCACTACACGTCAACTTGTCGAATTAAGCTTATATGCAGCTTTAATTTTCATTAGTGTCCAATTTTTGCGTATTCCTCTTGGAGCTCAATTTGTCCATTTCGGAAATGCTTTAGTGGTTGTTTGCAGTTTTACTTTACGGTTCACGATTAGGTGCGCTAGTAGCAGCTATCGGACTAGGTTTATTCGATGTGTTAAATGGATACGCTGCAGAAGTTTGGATTACCATATTAGAGTCTTTGATAGTTTGTCTGGTTCTTCATTTTGTGTTTGAAAAATTAATGCACTCTGATGATAAAAGGCGCAACGTTATTATTGTTGGGATTATTGCAGCGATAACAAAAATTATTAGTAATCTTGTCAAATACACGATTATCAATAGCGTTGCTGGTGGTCTCCAGTTTCAAGTTGCTTTCCTAGCAGCCTTGGTTAAAATCGGTGGTACATTTGGTTCAGCTCTGGTAACGATTATCTCTGTTCCAATTCTCTACCCAATTCTCAAACAAATCTTTTCACATCACGCACAACCCAAAACCATTTCTGAATGATTTTTCAAGCTCTTGAACAAGAGCTTTTTTACTTACTGAAAATCAACGTTTTCATAAAAGAAAACATTGATTTAGGCTTTAAACTCATGCTATAATTGAAAAGATTATTTGAAAATTAGGCTGCTAGCGCAGCTATTTTCAATAAAAAAACGAATGAAAGTAATATAAATAATGAGTATTTTAGAAGTTAAACATTTAAGTCATGGTTTTGGTGAGCGCACGATTTTTGAGGATGTCTCATTTCGTCTGTTAAAAGGGGAGCATATCGGTCTTGTCGGAGCCAATGGTGAGGGAAAATCAACCTTTATGAGCATTGTTACTGGTCATTTGCAGCCAGATGAGGGAAAAGTAGAGTGGTCAAAATACGTAACGGCTGGTTATTTGGATCAACACACGGTTCTTGAGGCAGGAATGAGCGTGCGTGACGTTTTGCGAACAGCTTTTGATGAGCTTTTCAAGACAGAAGCACGTATCAACGAGATTTATATGTCTATGGCGGATGATGGCGCTGATATGGACGCTTTGATGGAAGAAGTAGGGGAACTACAAGACCGTCTGGAATCACGTGATTTTTACACCTTAGACGCTAAAATTGATGAAGTCGCGCGTGCCTTGGTGTGATGGATTTTGGTATGGATTCTGATGTTACCGAACTTTCTGGTGGGCAACGTACCAAGGTGTTATTGGCAAAACTGTTGCTTGAAAAACCAGATATCTTACTTTTGGACGAACCGACTAACTACCTTGATGCCGAACACATCGAATGGTTGAAACGTTATTTACAGAATTACGAGAATGCCTTTGTCTTAATTTCACATGACATTCCATTCTTAAATGATGTTATCAATATCGTTTATCATGTGGAAAATCATGATTTGGTGCGTTATACTGGTGATTATGATAATTTCCAAGCTGTTTATGCCATGAAAAAAGCACAATTAGAAGCAGCTTATGAACGTCAACAGAAAGAAATCGCAGACTTACAAGATTTTGTTAATCGTAACAAGGCGCGTGTTGCCACACGTAATATGGCAATGTCACGTCAGAAAAAATTGGATAAGATGGAACGCATCGAGTTACAATCTGAAAAGCCGAAACCTTCTTTTGAATTTAAAGAGTCGCGTACACCAAGTCGTTTCATCTTCCAGACACAGAATTTAGAAATCGGTTATGACCACCCATTGACAAAACCACTCAATCTCACTTTTGAGCGCAATCAGAAAGTGGCTATCATTGGTGCCAATGGTATCGGTAAAACGACTTTGCTGAAAAGCTTGCTTGGTATTATTCCGCCAATTTCAGGTAGTGTTGAACGTGGCGATTACATTGAACTTGGTTATTTTGAACAAGAAGTCGTAGCAGGAAATCGTCAAACGCCGCTCGAAGCTGTTTGGGATGCTTTCCCAGCGCTCAATCAAGCAGAAGTCCGTGCAGCACTTGCACGTTGTGGATTGACTTCAAAACACATTGAAAGCCAAATTCAGGTGCTTTCAGGTGGTGAACAAGCCAAAGTTCGCTTCTGTTTATTAATGAATCGTGAAAATAACGTTCTTGTCCTTGACGAACCAACCAACCACTTGGACGTTGATGCCAAAGAAGAACTCAAACGTGCCCTAAAATCCTACAGAGGAAGCATTCTCATGGTTTGCCACGAGCCTGATTTCTACGAAGGCTGGACAGAAGTCTGGGACTTTAACAACATGATGTAAAATAAAAAAGAAATGTTGTGTCTTGAACTCTAAGAGTTAAGATAATAAATGACAATATTAAGTAAAAGATTTAGTTCTATACCACGTAGGACTAAATCTTTTTTATTAAGCTTGATAAAATATTCTACTGCTATTTTTGTTGATTCACCCCATGACTCTCTAAAAATATGGATGTTTTTAATTTCTAATAAGTTGCCCTTCTTAATTATCAGATGATTTATGCGCGTTTTTAATAAAAAAACATTATTTTTAAAGTTTTTCAAATTTTATATTGACAATTCATCTGATAAATAATAAAATATAACTAAATAAAAACGCTTTCATAAAAAGCGACAAGGAGGACTTCAGATGAGTCACAAAATGGAGAGAAGCGATACAGTCGCTTACAATCGAGCAAAATTATGGCAAATTGTATGTTTTGCGATGAACAATTCATCTAGTAACATGTACATTTTTACTTTTAGCTATATCACTTATTTTGCGACAGGAATACTTGGATTGGCAGCAATTGCTATCAGTCAAATTATGGGGTATATTCGTATCTTCGATGGTGTGATTGACCCTGCTATCGGAATCATTATAGATAAGACAGATACAAAATTTGGAAAGTATCGTCCAATTATTATTCTGGGAAATTTAATAACAGCAGCATCTTTTTGGTTCCTATTCAACATTGATATGTTTGGACAATCTTTACGATTCCCGATGTTTTTACTTGCTTTAATTGTGCACAAAATCGGTTATTCATTCCAACAGACTGTCACAAAGGCTGGTCAAACAGCTTTAACTAACGATCCAAAGTAACGTCCTATTTTTAACATGGTAGATGGCATTGTTACTACTGCATTATCAACAGCTGTTGCTTATGTGATTACAAATATCTTGGTTAAACAATACGGTGGTTTTACAGGTGAGATGTTTGATGTTCTTGTCTTTTGGGTAATTAGCATTTCAGCGGTTTTAGGTGTGATTGCTATTATTGGAATTTGGCAAAAAGATCGCAAAGAATACTTTGGCTTAGGTGAAAAAACTCAAAAAACAGATTTAAAAGATTATTGGAAGGTTCTTTAAAGGGAATAAACCACTTCAAGTATTATCGTTATCTGCTGCTTTAGTAAAATTTGTGACACATTATTTAGTGATGCTGTTATGACAGTAATGCTCTTTGCTATTTTATTTGGCAATTATGATTTAGCAGGAAACTTTAGTTTACTTGTGATTATTCCTGGAATGATTTATTAATTTTTTGCTTTTTCTGCCTTTGCTCGTCGTAAAGGACTTAGAACAGCCTATGTTTTAGCCCTAAAAATCGGCATTATTGGTTTGTTATCTTTTGCAGCCGTTCTATTCTTTGGTGAACCTGGAAAAATTAAGTTTAACACATGTGAATTTGTATACGATTCTATTCTGTATTACTTATATCGTTGGGCGTTATGTATCAAGTGTCCCTTCAGGACTAGTTTTAACAATGGGGGCTGATATCTCAGATTACGAAACTTCTGTTTCTGGGCGTTACGTTTCTGGTATGATTGGGACTATTTTTTCACTAACAGATTCTATTGCCTCTTCTTTTGCACCTATGGTTATTGGTTGGGGTGTAGCTGCAATCGGCTTTACAAAAGAATACCCTACTGTTGGAACACCACTGACACCTGAATTAAAGTGGGTTACTATCTTATTGATTGCTGTTATTCCAGCGGCTTTCCTTTGCATTTCTCTTTTCCTAATGCATTACTACAAGTTAGATGTTAAAGAAATGACTCGTATTCAAGAAAAAATACATGTTATGAAAGCCGCAAAAGATGAAGAACGTGTTAGAGACATTGCTAAGAATGTTCCACTTTCTGATATGGAATATGTGGATTTATCTAAATATCCGTTAGATTAAGGAAAAATAATTTTTTACAAATACTCGTTTATTATAAGGAGGGGTTGAAATGAAGGTTGTTGCTTTTGGAGAAATTATGTTAAGGTTATCACCTCCACAGCATCAAACGCTCACTCAGGCTACACAGTTAGACTGCCAATTTGGAGGTTCAGAACTTAATGTTCTTTCAACCTTAGGACAGTTGGGGCACAAAGTTTCTATAGTATCTGCTATACCAGATAATGACTTAGGTCACATGGCAGAGTCTTTCTTGTTTGCACATCAAATAGATCAAGAACATTTAGTTAAAACAGGAAATAGGCTTGGAATTTATTACTATCAAAAAGGTTTTTCTTTAAGAAGTAGTCGTGTTTTGTATGATCGTAAGTATTCATCATTTTATGAATCTCAATTATCAGATTACGATTTAGATGCTATTATAGAAGATATGGATTGGCTTCATATTAGCGGTATAACAGTAGCATTAAATCCTAGAATTTACGATATTGCACTTGCTTTAATGGCTAAAGCGAAAGACCAAAACATTCCTATTTCATTTGACTTGAATTACCGTGAGAGTCTTTGGAAATCATTTCAAGATGCACGGGAGCAGTTATCAAAACTAGTTTCTTTAGCAGACGTATGTATTGGAATTGAGCCTGTTTCGATAGTAAGTGAACGTGGAACTGACTTAAAAGATGATTTAGGCTTATCAAGACTTATAAAGATCGCGATGCATTGTTAATGGTTTTAAAAGCATGGTTGATCAGTATGATTTGAAGTATATTGCTTTTACAGAACGCGAAATCGGTGCGACTAATGAGTATCTTTTAAAAGCCTATTTATATGATGGACAAGATGAGAAATTATATGAAACAGACCGTGAGTCAATACAGGTGTTGGATCGTGTAGGAACTGGTGATGCATTTACAGCAGGTATTATTTATGGTCTTATTGAAAACGCTTCAGTTAAAGAAACTTTAGAACTTGGAATGGCTAGTTTTAAATTCAAGCACACTATCGAGGGTGATATTAATATAGTGACTAAAAAAGATATTACACAGTTTATGACAAAAGGTGATTTAGATATTAAACGATAGGAGAAATGATATGTTATATCCAATATTGACAAAAACACGGAGTATTTATGATTTAAACGGATTATGGAACTTTAAACTTGGTAGTCATGATCCAAAAAAACTTTGAGCTCAAGTGAAGTTATGATGGTACCAACATCATTTAATGATGTTGTTGTAGATGAAGAAAAAAGGAATTATATTGGAGATTCTGGTACGAGCGCTTTATAGAATTACCTCCAATTGGAGAAAATCAAGAGGCAGTCTTGCGTTTTGGATCAGTCACACACCACGCTAAAATTTATGTGAACGGAGAATTTTTTAGGAGAACATAGTGGGGGATTTACTCCATTTGAAGTTATCATTCCAGAAAAACTTCTGTCAGAAGACAGAATAAAAGTTTCTATTTGTGCCAATAACGAACTTAATTATAAGACGCTTCCGGTCGGTAACTATAGCGAGGAAGTGAGAGAAGATGGAAGCGTTAAGAAGAAGGTTCAAGAGAATTTTGATTTCTTCAATTATGCAGGAATTCATCGACCAATCAAACTCATTGTTCGACCTAAGATTCACATTTCAGATCTAGTGATTACAAGTCAGTTATCTGATGATTTAAAGTCAGCGATTGTTAATGTTGATGTAACTTCTAGTCAAGAAGTAGATGATATCAATATTACGATATTTGATGAGGAGCATAAAGAAGTAGCTATTTTAGAAAATGGCTCAACTACACTTCATAATGTTAGGCTATGGGAAGTTTTGGATGCTTACTTATATACAGTCCATGTTGAATTAATAAAAGACGAGGAAGTTGTCGATACTTATGATGAGCCATTCGGTGTCCGAAGTATCCGTGTTGCAGATGGACAGTTTTTAATTAATGAAAAACCGTTTTATTTCAAGGGCTTTGGAAAACACGAAGACACCTTTATCAATGGAAGAGGCTTGAACGAAGCGGCTAACTTATTAGATTTGAATTTATTAAAAGAAATTGGAGCTAATTCATTCAGAACCTCTCATTATCCTTATTCAGAAGAAATGATGCGTTTAGCTGATAGATTAGGTGTTGTTGTTATCGATGAAGTTCCAGCAGTTGGTTTATTCCAGAACTTCAATGCCTCTTTAGATTTATCTCCTAAAGATAATGGGACTTGGAATGTCATGAAAACGAAAGAAGCACATGAGCAAGTTATTGCAGAATTAGTTAAGAGAGACAAAAATCATCCTTCGGTGGTTATGTGGGTTGTTGCTAATGAACCAGCAAGTCACGAAGAAGGAGCACATGAGTATTTTGAACCTTTGGTCAAGTTATATAAAGATTTAGACCCTGAAAAACGTCCAGTTACTCTCGTCAATATTATGATGGCAAATCCAAAAAACGATAAAGCTATGGATCTTGTTGATGTTATCTGTCTCAACCGCTATTATGGTTGGTATGTTGAACACGGAAATTTGGTGAAAGCAGAAGAGGAATTAGGGAAAGAGTTAGAAGAGTGGCAAGCACTATACCCTGATAAACCTATTGTGATGACAGAATATGGTGCTGATACTCTTCCTGGCCTTCATTCTATGTGGCATACTCCTTATACTGAAGAGTTCCAAATTGATTTTTATGATATGAGTCACAAAGTATTTGATAGTATTCCTAATCTGGTTGGTGAGCAAGTCTGGAATTTTGCTGATTTTGAAACCAACTTAATGATTCTTCGCGTACAAGGGAATCATAAAGGTCTATTTTCTCGAAATCGACAACCTAAAAGCGTAGTAAGACACTTCAAAAAACGTTGGGAATCTATTCCTAATTATGGTATAAGTCTAAAAAAATAGTATAATAGTCCTAAACTGATTTAGGAGGAAAGATTATGGCAGATCGGCCACTGGTTGACAAAACTGCTGAGCGTTTGATGGCATTTATTTTAGATAATGGTTACGAAGTTGGGCAAAAATTGCCTAACGAATATGATCTATCTGAAGCACTTGGAGCAGGACGCAGCACTGTTCGTGAAGCAGTCAGGAGTCTTGTGGCTCGCAATATCCTTGAAGTGAGACAAGGCTCAGGAACTTATATTAGTTCTAAGCGAGGAGTAGTAGAAGATCCTTTTGGCTTTGCTTTTGTGAAAGATCGCATTAAGTTAACGACTGATTTATTTGAATTAAGGTATTTATTAGAGCTAGAATCGCTGAACGCGCAGCCCAATTCGGAAAGGAAGAGGATATCCAGCGACTGGAACAAATTGCGATTGAGATCGAAGAAGCACTAGCAGCGGACGATCCGAAACATCTAGAACTGGATGTGCAATTCCACAGCTTATTAGCAGAAATGAGTGGTAATGTTGCTGTTAAAAGTTTAATCCCTGTTATTAACGAATCCATCCAAATCATTAATGAAGATTATACAAATCGTCGGATGAAACAATCAAGTATTGAAGCACATAGGAATATCTTAAAAGCGATTCAATCCAGACATCCTATAGCTGCTTACGATAGTATGTTGTCACATATTTTAACAGTTAGGCAAACAGTGTTAAACGATTGGTACGAAAAGGATATAGACATTCAAGGGTTACCAAAATCAAAATAAAATTTGTTTATAGAATTAAAATAAAAAAAAGGTTGAGTACCTCTCAATCTTTTTTATTTTTTCAGTAAAAAGCTTGACAAATCATCTGATGACTTCTATAATGTAATTATGATAGCGATTACAAATACAGGAGGAATATATGTTAACTATTTTAAAAAAAAATTATTTCTTTGCTGTTATACGTGGCAAGGATGAAAAGGATGCAAAAGAAATTTCACGCCGTGCTATCGCAGGTGGGATTCGTAATATTGAAATTACATTTTCGACGCCAAATGCGGTACAAGTCATCAGTGATTTATCTGAGGAATTTGCAGATTGTGAAGATGTAGTTATAGGAGCTGGAACAGTAATGACACCAGAACTTGCTCATAAAGCAATTGCAGCAGGAGCGCAGTTTTTAGTGAGTCCATATTTTTCTCAAGATATTGCAACTATCGCTAACCAAGAAGGAAATCTTTATTTTCCTGGTTGTGCTACAGCAACAGAGATTGTGACAGCAATGAAGGCTGGATGTCCAATTATTAAAGTATTTCCAGGAGGTGTCGTAGGACCGAGTTTTATCAAAGACATTCATGGCCCTATTCCTCAAGTAGATTTAATGCCTTCTGGAGGCGTTTCAGCAGTCAATGTTGCTGAATGGAAAAAAGCTGGAGCCTGTGCAGTTGGTATAGGATCGGCTCTAGCTGCTCGAGTGGATAGTGAAGGGTATAATTCGGTGACAGAAATAGCTAAAGAATTTGTAGCAGCAATAGGAGGTCAAAATGGGATTCAATGATAAAAATTTTATGTTAACTAATGAAGCAGCTTGTAAATTGTATGAGCAGATTAAAGATCAACCTATTTTTGATTATCACTGTCACCTTGATCCAAAAGAAATCTTTGAAGATAAGGTTTATGATAATATTGTTGATTTATGGCTTGGTGGGGATCACTATAAATGGCGTCTTATGCGAGCTCAAGGCATCTCCGAGGAAGAAATCACGGGGTCAGCTAGTCGATAGATAAATTTAAAGCTTTTGCACGCAGCCTATCTAGAGCGTACGGTAACCCTGTTTATCACTGGTCAGCTATGGAATTGAGAAATGTCTTTGGCGTAGAGGAAGTCTTAACGGAAGAAAATGCTGAATCTATCTATAATCGTGTCAATCAATATCTTATAGATAAAAAAATCAGTCCTCGTAAATTGATTAGAGATAGTAAAGTTACTTTTATCGGAACAACGGATCATCCGTTAGACACATTAGAATGGCATAAAAAGTTAGCTGCGGACAAAACTTTTGAAACAGAAGTTGCTCCAACTTTTCGTCCAGACGAAGCCTTCATCGAACATAAAACTTTAGTAGTTTTACACAACGGTTAAGTCAGGTAACAGAAATTTCAATAGAGACATTTAAAGATCTTATCTCTGCCTTAGAACAACGAATTGCTTATTTTGCTGAAAATGGTTGCAAAGCCAGTGATATTAGTTTTACTGAGATTGTCTACGAAGAAACAACTCCTAAAATGTTAGATCATCTTTTGAAAAAAGTACAAGTAGGATATCGGCCAAATCAGTTAGAAATTAACCAATGGCAAACAGCTGTTTTGCAGAGTTGTGCCGTTTATATAAGCAATATGGTTTTGTAACTCAGGTGCATTTTGGAGCACTTCGCAATAATCACACAGGTATTTATGAAAAATTAGGAGCGGATGTAGGAGTAGATTCCCTTGGTGATCAAGTTTCACTTGCAGTCAACATGAATCATCTTCTAGATAACCTTGCTCAAAAAAATCAGTTACCTAAAATGATTTGGTATAATTTGAATCCAAGTTATAACATCACTGTAGCCAATACTATAGCTAATTTCCAAAGTAATGAGGAGAACGTCAAATCTTATCTTCAGTTTGGAGCAGGTTGGTGGTTTGCAGACACCAAGTCAGGTATGCTGAGTCAAATGACTGCTTTATCTGAACAAGGTGTATTAGCTAATTTCGTTGGTATGTTGACAGACTCTCGTAGTTTCCTATCGTATCAACGACACGATTACTTCCGACGTATCTTAGCTTCCTTCTTGGGGCAATGGATAATAGATGGAGAAGTTCCTGAAGACTATGAAGCAATTGGTCAACTAGCAAAAGATATTGCTTACAACAATGCAGTAGAATATTTTAACTAAGAAAGGAAAAAATCAGTTTTATTTTCATTTTAGAAATGATAAAACTGAGGTTTGAGGAATTATTATGAAAATGTCGTTTCGCTGGTATGGGAAAAATGATCCCGTATCACTTGAAGAAATAAAAGCTATTCCAGGAATGCAAGGGATAGTGACAGCTGTTTACGATGTTCCGGTTGGACAAGCTTGGCATTAGAAAATATTTAGAGTTGAAAAAAAACAGTTGAAGATGCTGGTCTTGAAATTACTGTTATCGAATCAATTCCGGTTCATGAAGATATCAAACAAGGTAAACCTAATCGAGATAAATTGATTGAAAATTATAAGACATCTATTGAAAACGTTGGAAAAGCAGGGATTCCAGTTGTTTGTTATAATTTTATGCCAGTCTTTGACTGGACGCGTTCAGATCTTAATCACCCACTACCAGACGGTTCAACGTCATTAGCCTTTTTGAAATCGGATTTAGAAGATGTTGATCCTATAGCAGATGATTTAAATCTACCGGGCTGGGATTCATCTTATTCAAAAGAAGAGATGAAAGCTATTATTGAAAATTATCGTCATAATATTTCAGAAGAAGATTTATGGATGAATCTAGAATACTTCAATCAAAGCAATTATGCCAACTGCTGAGGCTAGTCTCGAGTAAAATGGTGCAATTCACCTGATGATCCTCCGTATAGGATTTTGGTCTCCCTCGAATTATCACT
>ENA-OPZM01000856-OPZM01000856.1-human-gut-metagenome-genome-assembly--contig:-NODE-856-length-12091-cov-1.575560_pt1 | contig 12091 bp, 13 predicted proteins | sample MGYA00242478_ERZ504493 | MGnify/ENA primary metagenome ERZ504493 (study PRJEB26092, sample SAMD00036227) | human gut metagenome | host: Homo sapiens | study: EMG produced TPA metagenomics assembly of...
GTTATCCCTTGTTATAACGAGGAAGAAGTGCTGCCTAAGACCTTAGATGTGCTGGGGGCGATTGATCAGAAATATTAAGAAAGAGACTGATGCCGACACAGAACTGCTGCTTGTCGACGATGGCAGTCGTGACCATACTTGGCAGATGATTTCGGATGCTGCCAAGGAACATGGTATGTGCATGGCATCAAACTGTCGCATAACCGGGGCCATCAGAATGCGCTCTTCGCCGGACTGATGGTCGCCAAAGACCAAGGCTGTGATGCGGCCATCTCCATGGATGCCGATCTGCAGGACGATGTGAACACGGTGGACGAGTTCATCACGAACTTCCGCAACGGGGATGAAATCGTCTACGGTGTGCGCTCTGCGCGTAAGAAGGACACGTGGTTCAAAAGGAACACCGCCGAAGCGTTCTATAAGGTGTTTGAGTGGATGGGCGCGGAAACCGTGCCGGATCATGCCGACTACCGCCTGATGAGCAGTGAGGCACTTGACGCCTTGTCCGAATATCACGAAGTGAACCTGTTCCTGCGTGGCATCGTGCCGACTCTTGGCTATCGGACCAGCAAGGTGTATTACGAGCGCGGTGAGCGTGAGGCCGGCGAATCGAAGTATCCGTTGAAGAAAATGATCGCGTTCGCCATTCAGGGCATCACTTCGTTCTCGACGAAACCGTTGGGGTTCGTCACGAGTGCTGGCGTATTGTCCATTTTGGTGGCGGTTGCCATGTTCATCTACGTGATGGTGTCACTTGCTTCCGGACATGCGATTGCCGGATGGGGCTCCATGATGATTTCCCTGTGGCTGATCGGCGGTCTCATCATGGTTTCGCTCGGCATTGTCGGTGAATATGTGGGCAAGATTTATATGGAATCCAAGCATCGCCCTCGGTACCGTATCGAGATCAAAATGTAGTTGGACGTTGTGGACGTGGCAGGCTTATGGCCACGGTTGGACTCAGCGCATCTACCGGTTACGGTACAGAATGGGGGTATTTCTCACAGCAATCAGGAACGGGCTGGCCGGCAGTTTCTGAGCGTTGTATAGCATGCTCTGCGAAGTAGGTGCGCCGCCCCACAGGTAGCGCACCTGACTGACCGCAGAGACTTCGTCCGAGTGCAACCTCACAGTATTTCCTTGTATGTAAGCGGATGCGGTGTGGAACACTCCATCGATTCCTGCGACCTCAAAACCCTGCAGAGGAAGATCCGTAGACGATGTAAGAGTCGACGTGGTGGCTCTCAGCGTACGATTCGGTTCCAAAGCCTGTAGACCATGCGCCGTTCCCGTGTTGAAACTGACGGATACTGTGGAAGCGTCGCCGTCGACCGGTTCGGCGGATGATGCCTGAGGACCGGACGGAATGGTCGTCTGGCCCTCTATGGCAAGCCATTGGTCAGCCATACGCTTGGCGAGGATTTCCTTGCCTAAAGGATGAATGATTTTGGCAGTCCCCTTATCGGTGTCCATAGAGACGGTCATCGCAAGATTCCTTGTGGTGTTCACTGCCGCGCTATGCAAGACGCTGAATTGAGCTTGACGAACGATTGGTGTGTATGCGTAACCCGTATAACGGGCGAGCTGCACATAGAGGAACGGAAGGTCGGAATCGCCGAGCACTTCGCGATATTGGTTGATTAATGTAGAGAAATTGGCTTCATATTGCAGAGCGGGTTCCTGTTCGGCGGCATCATTTTCCCCCTGATACCAGAGTATACCGGCAACGTTATATCCATCGAGCGGTGCGATATGGTTGGCGTAGATATCGCCGTCACGCAAGTGTCGAGCAATATCCGTGCCTCCCCATGCGGTTTGGATGATGCCGATGGGTATATTTGGATGGTGCAAACGCAGCTGTTCTGCGAACAACTGCGGCAGATATCCTAGTTTCTTCGCGTTGCTTTCATTGGCTGGAAGCCATTGAGCTGAATTAAAGGATTTCAAAGGCAGTGCGCTACTACCGATTTTATGGTCCACAACAAGGAAGCGGATATTGTCGTCGTCCACGAAACTGGGAAGATCTGATTTGGTGAACATATCGCGCACATTGCTGTCGAAGCTGTCTGGTTGTTCGTAGTAGTCGGCATAGTTGAGTTCCATATTGGATTGCCCGGCCGCTATGAATACATCGCCTACATATACGTTGTGAATCGTGCGTTTCACCTGACCTTCCAACAGGAAAGTCAATATATATGCGTCAGCTTGTGAAGGCACTTTGTCAATGGTTATATTGAATTGCTTATCGATTCCCGCTTGTGTTGACGACTCGTATTGCTTGTCTTTGTATGTAAGACGTGCCATTACTTGTACCGATTTGGATGTCGAGGTGCCCTGTACGGTCCCATGTAATCGGATTGGTTTATTGCGCTGAAGTACCATGCCAGATAGGTAATATTCGGGCAAATCCACGCTTAATGAGGAGGCTGATGGAGATGGCGGTTCCGATGATGTACTGCCCGTGCAGCCGACGAGGGCCAGTAGCATGGGCAGTAACACCATGGCCGTGCACCAACGCTGCAAGACGTCATACCTCATGAAGCAATCCTCTCATGTACGTTCTACTATAATCGCCATCGTATCGTGCGTATCCTAACGTGGTCATCGTTAGCAATCGGCAGAGAGAATGGTGGGGAGAAGTCCTACGCGAGAAGGTGGAAGAGTGGCTGGAACTATGGATTCAAGAAAAACCGTTCGGCGTCAATCCGGCATTGAGTTGCTGCGTATCATTGCCATGTATCTTATCGTTACCCACCACATGGTTAATCACAACAGCTTTGACTTCCTGGGGCAGCCTGGCTCTTTCAGACAGGTGGTGTTGTCTCTCTTCCAGTTCGTTCCCGGGAAAATAGGCATTGCCCTATTTTTTATCGCTTCGGCATGGTTCCTGTCTACCGGAACGGCAAACCTAAAGAATGCATGTCGGAAGATATGGGTATTGGAGTGCGAAATTCTATTTTGGAGTATCGCGGGGTTGGTGTTTCAACTGCTGATAAACCCAGAGGTTGTGCATTTCCAGCAGGTGATTATGGCGTTCTTCCCAACAATCACTCAGCTGTGGTGGTATACGACCTGTTATGCACTGTTCTTGATTTTCTTGCCATTCATCAACCTAAGTTTGCGGCGTATAGGGCAGAACGTGCACAAGAAGCTTGCCGTCGTTATGGTCGTTGTCTGGGGAGTGTCGTCGGTAATTCCATATTCATCGATGGGTATCGGTTTGAACCTTATCGCCTTCATGTATGTTTATACGTTAATTACATATTATCGGTGGTATATGCAGCCCAGTGTCAACCAGATTCGCTGTCGTCGCTGTTCTTATTTGCGGTATATTGTTGCTGGCGTGGAATATTCTTTTTTGGATTATTGTATACCGATGAATACGCCAGTGAGTATCAGGCGATATTATATATATTGGATAGAGAATGGTCATTGCCGGTGTTAGGTGTCAGTTTTGGTATGTTCATCGTCTTCTCCCGTATGCGGTTCCACTCAAGACTGGTAAATTCCGTGGCATCCTGGACTCTGGGGGTGTATCTTATTACGGATCATCCGTTTGTCCGCGAATTGCTTTGGACTCAGTGGTTTGCCTTCGATAAGTACTACCAGACGAGATTGCCGATTGTATGGATGCTGGCGATTTCTGCCTTCGTTTTCGTCGTCGCGCTCATGCTCGAGGCAATTCGCAAATCGTTGTTTGCGATTATCTTCAATCGGGAAGGTGTTTTTGAACGTATGTGGGGCATTGCGGTACATACGATTGGTTCCGTTTCCAATATCAGATAGGAACAGTGTCAATCACAACAACGGAGGTAGCGTGCCCAGCTCATGCTGAGATGGATCGAATGATGGAGTGAATCCCTACTTGCTTACTTCATGTTCTTGACCTTGCGGTCGTAGACGTATTTCTCCAGCAGGCGGATGCGGCGGGTAATAGTGCAGCGGAAACGCTGCTGGCGGGAAAGGTTGGCGAGCAGCTGATCGAGTTCCGCCTTATCGGTCTCATGCTGGGCCTGATTCTCGGGCAGGTTGAAGTCGGGGGATGTGGTCTCTTCCGCGCAGGCTCCCACCATCGTGTAGTAGCTTCGCATCGGCAGCACGCCGTGTTCCAGACAGAAGCGGAAGTTGTGCGCGCCAGCGGCGAAATTGTCATGGTAGAAACCGAAACTGCGCTCCTGATGCGTGACGGAACCAGCGGATTGCAGCCAGTTATACAGGTTCACGTTGAGATCGGCGACTTTATCCATGCGGGCGTACAGTTCGCCGGCGACCATCACATCCTGCGCGTACATGCCTTCCGGGAATCGCACGCCGTCCCATAGTTCGCGCTTGTACAGGCGGCACCAGTTCGCCTCGTTGAAATAGCGGGCCTCCGTGTTGTGCCTGAGCTTGTCGCCGATCAGGCGCAGGCTTTTGCAGAATACGGTCTGGTAGGCGTTCAGCGGATTCGTGAACACGCTCACATGTTCGGGTTCGGCGGCGCCTTCACGGGCTTCCATCGCGACTTCCTCGATCTGGGAGACGCCGAACTGCCTCCAGCGGGCCTTGCTCATGTCCGCGCCGGTCGAAATCAGCGCGTGCAGCAGCAGTTCGATGTTGCGGCGGTCGAGGATGTCGTCATTGTCGGCGAACGCGATGTAATCGCCGTACGCCGCATCCAATCCGGCGTTTTGCGCCTTCGCGATGCCACCATTCGTCTGGTGGATAACGCGCACGCGATTGTCTCGCCGCTGGTATTCGTCCAGAATCATCGGGCTGGAATCGGTGGCGCCGTCGTCCACGAGGATGATCTCCAGATGCTCGTACGACTGCCAAAGAATCGAATCCACGCAGTAACGCAAGTATTTCTCGGCGTTGTACACCGGAACGATGATCGAGACAAGCGGCGAAACCTGCGTCATGGCGAATCCTTCTTCACGTGTCTGCGCCCTGCGGTCGTAGCCGGCAGGCCGCTCTGTTTATGCGGACATGAACAGTATGTCACAGGGTAGGCGCACGTCGCGTGTGCACCAAATAAAGCCGAAACCCAGCCTGCGCAAGCCGGAAGCCCGAAGCCTATAGGAGCCGCTGAATTCGGAATCGCATGTGTACATAGGTGCTTCTCGCTACACTGGTGGACAATGAAACGCGTGTGGAATCGCACATGGAATCATGAAAGGTTTTGAGTCATGGCAAATGCGGCGGAGAATACGCAGCACGGCCCGTCGGAGGGCGCGCAGTACCCGGATTTGGTGATTGTCGGTGCGGGCCTGTTCGGCCTGACGGTGGCGCAGCAGGCGGTGGAGCATACGGGTGCCCGCGTGCACATCATCGATATCCGTGACCACATCGGCGGCAACGCCTACTCGTATATGGACGAGGAGACCGGCGCGGAGATCCACAAGTACGGCGCCCACCTGTTCCACACCTCCAACAAGCGCGTCTGGGATTACGTGAACCGCTTCACGAGCTTCACGAACTACGTGCACCGCGTGTATGCCACGCATGACGGCGAGGTCTACCCGCTGCCCATCAACCTGGGCACCATCAACCAGTTCTTCCACGCGCATTACACGCCGGCCGAAGCCAAGGCCCTGATTGAACAGCAGGCGGGCGAGCTGGCCGGCACCGATCCGGCCAACCTGAACGACAAAGGCATCCAGCTCATCGGCCGCCCCCTGTATGAGGCGTTCATCAAGAACTACACCGGCAAGCAGTGGCAGACCGACCCCTCCGAGCTGCCGGCCGCCATCATCAAGCGCCTGCCCGTGCGCTTCAACTACGACAACCGCTATTTCAAGGACACGTGGGAAGGTCTGCCGAAGGACGGCTACACCAAGTGGATGGAGCGCATGATTGACGACCCGCGCATCACTGTGGAGCTTGGCGTCGACTTCTTCGACGAGTCCCAGCCGTACAACAAGACCGCGCTCAAGGCCGCCGGCGTGCCGGTGGTGTACACGGGCCCGGTGGACCGTTACTTCGACTATGAGCTCGGCGACCTCAAGTGGCGCACGGTCGACTTCAAGGAGGTCCGCTACGACGAAGGCGACCACTTCGCTGCCCGGTGATGAACTTCTCCGACGCGGACGTACCCTACACCCGCGCCATCGAATTCAAGAACTTCAACCCGGAGCGCACGATGCCCAGAACCCGAACAAGACCGTGGTGTGGGAGGAATACAGCCGTTTCGCCGAGCGTGGCGACGAGCCGTACTACCCGGTCAACACGGATGCGGACAAGGCACTGTACGCCCAGTACGAGGCCAAGGCCAAGGCCGAGCCGAACACCGTGTTCGGCGGTCGCCTGGGCACGTACAAGTATTACGACATGCACAACGTGATCGACACCGCCCTGACCGCTTACGAGGAGCAAGTCGCACCGCTGCTGAAGAAGTAGATCGTCGTTTCGCCAGAGGATTAACGATTTAGCCTGAAACCGACTGAATATTGCTGAGGCAATAGCCGGTTTCAGGCTTTTGTGTTTTTTGGAAGCCAAATTTCCTGGGGTGCTTAAGGCTCGCCACGAGGAGTACAGTTGTCTGTAACGCACAATGTGGCGCGTAAGACGAGGGGCGCATCTCGCAAGTGGGGTGCGATGCAGTTGAAGGAGTGCATGTCATGACTGATCCGAATGTCAATCCGAACGGCCAGGTGCCGTGGCAGCAAGCTGACGCCAATCCGACTGAGCCGTTAAATGCGATGACGGCGGAAACGGGAACCGCCGCCAACAATGCTCCGACCCAAGCAATCGCAGCGGGCGAGCAGCCACTCAAGCGTTCACTCCTGTTGAACAGCCTACGCAGGCGTTTACACCTGCCGAGCAGTCCACCCAGCCTCTTGCGCCGGTCAATCAGCCGGTACCGCCTACGCACTTTGCCACCAGTGACTCCTGCCGCTGCGCCCGCGCCCGCATCGGCAGCGCCCAATTCGCCCTATCCGGGGGCGGCTCCGGCAGGCGGATCGGTTCCTCCGGTCTATGGCAGCGGTAGTGCTCCGGTATATCCGGGCGGCGGGGCCGTGCCTCCGCAAACGCCCTATAACCGTATATGCAAGGCGGCCAACCGAACGGCCAGCCGGGATGGTCTGGTTCTTACGGCAGTGTGCCGCCTGAAGCGAACCAGAAGTACAACGGCCTGGCTATTGCCGGTTTTATCTGCTCGTTCCTTGTCTCACTCCTCGGTCTGATCCTGAGCATCGTGGGCCTCAACCAGATTAAGAAACAGGGCGGCAAGGGCAAGGGCTTGGCCATCGCCGGCATCATCATCAGTGCGGCGGGCATGGTGATACAGGTAATACTGGTCATCGCGCTGATCGTCGGCGGTGCCTCGTATGCCAGCAAGGCTATAGATGAGGCGAAAACCGATTCCTTCTATAGTCAGTCCTCTTCGGGCAACGGTGATAGCAGCGATAAGAGCAAAGCTCAAGATAATCTTGACGATGCGCTGGACGACACGTTGGGCGAAACCCATGACGATCTAACCGACGGCGATTATGGGCTGTACGATTCGATTCAGGATTTCGTCGACTCTTTGGAATTCAAGGACTCCATTGAATCCGAAGCGGATACGTTTGCAGACACCGGCATCACCTTCAACTACCGTGTCGACGGTGACACCTTGGTGTACGAGTACGTGCTCGACGACAGCTATGCCTCGCTAGGCGATACCGCCGCTTCCTCACTGGATGCTATGGACAGCACCTATCAATCCACCGCGAATCTGCTGGGCTCGATGTGCAAGACCTCCAGCGGCAAGGCATCATTGCGCGTCATCATGCACACGCAAAGCGGCCAGTCGCTGTATGACAAAACCTGGACCGAAAAGTAGCAATCCCAGCGAACGTGCGTTTTGGTCGATTGAAGGCCGGTCTGCTTGCTCCTTGGACGGATGCTTCTGCGGAAGGAACCGCCAAGGAGTAGGCTTACAGGCATGAGACTCGCACGTTTTTCTTTGAATGATTCGCCGCGCTACGCTTCGTGCAGAAGGACGAAACGGACGGCAAGGACTACCTCATCGAACTGGACGGCCATCCGCTGGCCGGCGACCAGGTCAAGCCCACCGGCACTCGTTACCCGGTCGACGGCGATGGCATCCGTCTGCTCTCCCCGGTCATCCCCTCCAAGGTTTACGGTCTGGCCAAGAACTATGAGGCCCACGCCCAGTTCATGCACGAGGCCGGCCACTCCGAAATCGCCCACGCGCCGGAAGACATGGTGATCTTCACCAAGCCGTCCACCTCGGTAATCGGCCCCGACGACCCGATTGTGTACCCGGCCTGCTCCAAGGACATGAACTTCGAGCCGGAAGTGGCCGTGGTGATGGGCCGTATCGCCAAGAACGTGACCGTCGAGAACGCGATGGATTACGTGCTCGGCTTCACCTGCGTCAATGATGTGACGTTGCGCGATCTGCAGGGCATCGACCCCACGTGGACGCGCGCCAAGGGCTTCGATACCTCCTGTCCGCTTGGCCCGTGGATCGTGATGCGTGACGACCTCGACTGGAAGGACGCCAAGATTTCCTTCACGCTGAACGGCGAGGATGTGCCGATGGCGTCTGGCACCACCGCGAACCTGATTCACGGCATCCCCGAGCAGATTGCCGCCATTTCGTCGTTCTCCACGCTGCTGCCTGGCGACGTCATCATGACCGGCACCCCGAACGCCTCCGGCCACCTCGACCCAGGCGACGAGACCATCGTGCACGTCGAAGGCATCGGTGATCTGCGCAACGTAATCGTTCGGGCGTGATTCGTTCTGGTTCCCCTCTCTGAGGGGAACCGTCCAGGCGGAGAAGCTGACTGAGGGAACCAAGAACGCGCCTTACGCTCCCGGCAGAAGTGCGTGCAGGGCGGTCATCACCACCAAGCTGATGATGGCCGTCACTGTCAGCGAGAAGCCGGCGAGCTTGGCGTTGCCGGTTAGCGAATCGGTGAACTTGGTTGAGAAGATCGTGATCGGGGCGAAGGAGCCCAGCACGATGATCTCGCGAATCCTCATGTCAAACTGCCGACCGCGCCGAGACGCCGGGACAGTTCCGTGCCGGCAAGCCGCAGCTTGGTCTTAAGCGACCGCTCCTGTTCGGGGCGCAGCGATCCGCTCACGAAAGTGAGAGCCAGCCCGGCGATGGGAAAGTCGTTGTAGTCGCGCACGGCGACGGCGTATGAATCAAAGCCGGGCGTCACGTCTCCGTGTTCCTCGGCAAAACCGGTGCGTTGGGTTTCGGCGAGCGTTGCCTCCAGCTCCTTGGGCGATTTGGGGCCGATGCCGGTGCGGTCGGTGAACGCCTGACGATTGGGATATAGCGCGCGGACCTGATTGCGGGGGAGTGCGGACAGAATGGCCCGCCCGGTGGCGGTCAGGTGACTGGGTAGGCGCACGCCCACGCCTGACACTAGCGGCGGGCGATGCGCGGCGCGCTCCTCAATCACATAAATGATTTCGTTGCCGTGCAGCACGGCCAGATGTCCGTTTTCGCCGGTCTCGTCAACAAGACGCGCCAACACCGGATGCGCGACCTGCGATACACGATGTTGGCGAGAATAGGCCGATCCCAGCTCGAAAGTCTTGAGTCCGATGCCGTACGCGCGCTGCTCGGCAAGGCGGGTGACCAGTCCGTGACGCTCCAAAATCTCCAACAATTGGTACACCGTGGAGCGCGGAATGCCGAGTTCGCGAGCGAGCGTGGCGGCTTGCGTCTGACCATTGCTCGCGATGAACTCGAGGATGTCGAGCGTACGGTCGGCCGCCGGAGCCAGCGAGACACGTGGCGCGGATGATGATGTCTGATGTTCCCGTTCTGATGGCTTCACCTGCGCCCGCTTGACGGTACGTGGCTCGGTGAAGGCGTATTGCTGCGAGGCATGGCTCATATTTCCATCACCTTACATGTCTGAGATTTCAGACACAAGATGGACGAAGTGGCTTATGGCGGGCATCCGACTGAGGTGAAATGGCCAAGGTTTGATTACTCGGGGAGCGATTGGTCGCGTTTGCGTCGCCTGCTGTTGATGGGCAGGTGCGGTGAGCGAATGCGGGCAGTCGCGGATCCCCGGCGAAGCATGTGCCGCATATGTCGTATATGCGGAATGCGGCACATATATAGAAAGGTATGAGCATGGCAGAGCAGACGGTCACCGTAGGTGTTGGAGCGCTGAGCATCGAGGACGTTATCGCCGTAGCGCGCGGCGGTGCCAAAGTGGCGATTTCGGACGAATCGAAGCATGAGATGGCGCTGAGTCGCGCGGTTATCGATCATTTGGCCGACGACACCGTGCCGCATTACGGTATCTCCACCGGATTCGGCGCGCTCGCCTCCACCTCCATCCCCAAGGAACAGCGTGCGCAGCTGCAGAAAAGTCTGATTCGCTCGCATGCCGCCGGTGCCGGACCGGAAGTGGAGCGTGAGGTGGTGCGCGGCCTGCTGGTGCTGCGCCTGAGCACCTGTGCACCGGACGCACCGGTGTGCGCCCGGAAACCGCGCAGGTCTACGCCGATATGCTGAACGCCGGCATCACCCGGTGGTCTACGAATACGGTTCACTCGGATGCTCCGGTGATTTGGCGCCGCTCGCAGCCTGTGCTTTGGTGGCGATGGGTGAAGGCGAGGCCCGCAACGCTGACGCCTCAAGATCGGCGGCGGCGAAGCGCTGCGTGCGGCCGGCATCACGCCCGTCGATTTGAAAGAGAAGGAAGGACTGGCGCTGGTCAACGGCACCGACGGCATGCTCGGCATGTTGTGTATGGCCATCACCGATCTGCGCCTGCTGCTCAAGACCGCGGATGTCGCCGCCGCGATGAGCGTGGAAGGCATGCTCGGCAACGACCGCGTATTCGCCGCCGACTTGCAGGCGCTGCGCCCGCATCGCGGCCAAGGCGATTCCGCTGCGAACATCGCCCGCATGCTCAAGGACTCTGGTCTGATTGAGGCCGGCCGCCCGGGCTCCACCGTGCGTGTGCAGGACGCCTACTCGCTGCGCTGCACCCCGCAGGTGCACGGCGCCGCCCGCGACACCGTGGAATACGCGGCCTCCGTGGCGGGCGTGGAACTCGCCTCCGCCATCGATAACCCGTGCGTCACGCTGGACGGCCGTGTGGAGTCCAACGGCAACTTCCATGGCGCGCCGCTGGCCTATTGTGCTGCGTACTTCCTGGCGATTCCGACGCGACGTAGCCTCTATCTCCGAGCGTCGTACCGACCGCTTCCTTGACGTGGCGCGCAACCGCGGCCTGCCGGCGTTCTGGCTGGTGACCCGGGCGTGGACTCCGGTTTCATGATCGCCCAATACACCGCTGCCGGCATCGTCTCCGAAATGAAGCGTAACGCCGTGCCTGCCTCGGTCGATTCGATTCCAAGCTCCGCCATGCAGGAAGATCACGTGTCGATGGGTTGGGCCGCCGCCCGCAAGCTGCGCCGGTCGATTCCGGCCTTTGCGCGCGTGCTGGCCGTGGAACTGCTGTGCTCCTGCCGCTCCTTCGACTTCCGCAAGCCGTACCGTCCGGGTGCGGCGGGCGCCGCCGTATACCGCGTGGTGCGCCAGTACGCCAACGAAATCGGCCCCGACGTACGCGATACCTGGACCACCCCGCAGATTGAGGGCGTGGCCGAGGCGATTCTCTCCGGCGAAGTCCTCGCCGCCGCCGAATCCGCCGTCGGCGCACTGAAGTAGCGGCTGCCCAAGCTTCCTCATCAGAGGGGGCTACTAGTCACCCTCCCCACCAAAATCCAAAACTTGAGTCATATGCACTCAAGTTTTGGGAATAGAATGGGTTCCAGGTCGGTTGACCATATCAGACAACGACAAGCTGCGTCTGTCGCAACGCTCGCAGGGCTTTCGAAGCCCGCGAGCCGCACTGCGCAGACCGCATGATATGGAGGAATACGATATGGAACAGAAGTTCACCACTATGGCCCAAGAAGCCGTCGGCGACGCGATTCAGAGTGCGTCCGCCGCAGGAAACGCGCAGGTCGAGACCCTGCACGTCATGGATGCGCTGCTGCGCCAGGAAAACGGCGTGGCGCTCTCTCTGATCGAGGCCGCGGGCGGGGACCCGCAGGCCATCGGCGCGGCGGTGCGCAACGCTTTGGTCGCGCTGCCGAGCGCATCCGGATC
>ENA-OPZM01000857-OPZM01000857.1-human-gut-metagenome-genome-assembly--contig:-NODE-857-length-12090-cov-3.659199_pt1 | contig 12090 bp, 13 predicted proteins | sample MGYA00242478_ERZ504493 | MGnify/ENA primary metagenome ERZ504493 (study PRJEB26092, sample SAMD00036227) | human gut metagenome | host: Homo sapiens | study: EMG produced TPA metagenomics assembly of...
GCCAAAATGCTCGATAATGTCGGGTTGCGGTACCCGCATCGTGCTTCGGGGGCAAAAGCCCCTCGCACTCTGCGACCGCTGCCCCTGCTTCGGTTCGCTGTTTCCGCCACTGGCGGCGCTCACCTTTTGCAGCATCCAGTATTATCTGCGCTTTTGGCTTAGCATCTGCCGCACCTCGCTCGCCGTATCGGCACTTAGAATTATGCGGTATTGCCTTTATCTTATCCTGTATTAAAGTTTCTTCGGTTCTTCTTCTTTTCAAAGAAGGAACCTCGTCACTCCAATTATTCTTCGTCCTCGCCCTCAGTGTCCGGTGCGGCGTCTCAGCAGCCTCTTCGGCGGCTTCGGCTGCGGCAATGGCTTCCAGCTCTTCAGGGGTCGGGTCAGTCTCGCCATCATCCTCCGGCTTGGCTGTTTCGGCGGTGGCATCGCGGTCCACGCGGGCCAGCACGGCTACCTTGTCCTCGCCAATCAGGCGCATCACGCGCACGCCGCTGCCATAGCGGGACTGCACGTTGATGTCATTGGCGTGCATGCGGATCAGAATACCGTCCTGGCTGATGAGGATCAGGTCATCGGTGTCATCCACAATCTTGATGCCTGCCACACCGCCGCGGGTGTAGTTGCGGATGCCCAGACCACCGCGCTTGGTAATGCGGTAGTCATCAATCAGGCTGCGGCGCTTTGCCGTCCTCGGTGACGGTCAGCACGGTTGCGCCGGGGCGGCAGACGCCCACGCCCACAACATAGTCACCATCACGCAGCTTGATGACGCGCACACCATGGCCTGTGCGGCCCATAGCGCGCGCTCCAGCCTCGCTGAAATGGATGGCGGCACCATCATGAGTGGCTACGATCAGCTCATCCTCGCCGCCTGTCAGGTGGCACCAGACAAGGGCATCGTCCTCGTTCAGCGCAATGGCGTTCAGGCCGCCCTTGCGGATGTTGCGGAACTGGGAAAGCGGCGTGCGCTTGATCAGGCCCTGCCGCGTTACCATCGTGATGTAGCTGGCATCCTCGTCCATGTTGGCGGGCTGGCGCATCATGATGGTAACTTTCTCGCCCTCCTGCAGCTGCAGCAGGTTGGCAATATGGCTGCCCTTGGCGGTGCGGCTGCCCTCGGCTACCTGGTAGCCTTTCAGGCGGTACACACGGCCCTTGTCCGTCATGAACAGCATGTAGTCATGCGTGGAGCCAACAAACAGTTCCTCGGTAAAGTCATTGTCTTTCTGGGTCATGCCGGCCACACCGCGGCCGCCGCGGTTCTGGGCACTGTAGGTGTCCACCGCCGTGCGCTTGATGTAACCTTCATGGGTCAGGGTAAAGACGCAGGTCTCTTCGGGGATCAGGTCCTCAATGTCCACTTCGCCGGAAACCGCCTCAATGGAGGTGCGGCGTTCGTCACCGTACTTGTCGGCCAGAGCCGTCAGGTCGGTCTTGACGATCTCCATGGTGTGGGCGTCGTTGGACAGGATATCCTTGTAATTTTCAATGCTGGCGCGCAGCTGGCCCAACTCCTCGTCGATCTTGAGGATTTCCAGGCCTGCGAGACGTCCCAGCTGCAGTTTTACGATAGCATCGGCCTGCGGGTCGTCGAAGCCGAAACGCTCCATAATGGCCGCCTTTGCCTCTGCAAAGCCGCCCTTGCAGGCGCGGATGGTGGCGATGATCTCATCCACAATATCCACAGCCTTGCGCAGACCTTCCAGGATGTGCTCGCGGTCCTGGGCTTTTCTCAGCTCATACGCCGTGCGGCGGCGGATGACCTGGAACTGGAAGTCCAGATAGCGCTGCATCATGGTCTTCAGGCTCATGATCTTGGGCACGCCGTCATCCAGCGCCAGCATGATTACACCCACGGTGTCCTGCAGCTGGGTGTAGCGGTAGAGCTGGTTCAGCACTACCTGCGGGTTGGCGTCCTTCTTGATCTCGACCAGGATCTTCATGCCGGTGCGGCTGGAGGACAGGTCGTTCAGGTCGCTGATGCCTCAATGCGCTTATCTTTGACCAGGTCGCCGATGGATTCCAGCAGACGGGTCTTGTTGACCATGTAGGGGATCTCGGTGATCACAATCTCATACCGGCCGTTCTTCTTCTCCACGATCTCGGCACGGCCACGCAGGGTGATCTTGCCGCGGCCTGTGGCATATGCCGCACGGATGCCGCTGCGTCCCATAATCACGCCGCCGGTGGGGAAATCGGGTCCCTTGATGTGCTCCATCAGGCCCGCCAGATCAATTTCCGGGTCATCAATCAGGGCAATCATGCCGCTGACGACTTCGCGCAGATTGTGCGGCGGGATGTTGGTGGCCATGCCGACCGCAATGCCCTGGCTGCCGTTGACCAGCAGGTTGGGGAACCGGCTGGGCAGCATGTGGGGTTCCTTCTTGGTTTCGTCAAAGTTCGGGTCCCAGTCAATGGTATCCTTATCAATATCCGTCAGCATTTCGCATGCAATTTTGGACATGCGGGCTTCGGTATAACGGTAAGCAGCCGGGGGGTCGCCGTCCACGGAACCAAAGTTTCCCTGGCCGTCAACCAGCGGATAACGCAGGCTGAAATCCTGTGCCAGACGCACCATGCGTCATACACACTGGCGTCGCCGTGGGGGTGGTAAGCACCCAGCACAGCACCAACGTATCCGCAGACTTGCGGTACGGGTGGCTGGGGTCGTTGCCGCGCTCGTGCATCGTGTACAGGATGCGGCGGTGTACGGGTTTCAGGCCATCGCGCACATCCGGCAAGGCACGGGATACGATAACGGACATGGAATAATCCAAAAATGCCGTTTCGATCTCCTGCTTGACATCGCGCACAATGACCTTCGTGCCCGAACCGGGCACCATGATAACATTTTCTTCCATTCAACTCACCTTTCGGATTGTTTCAAAGCCCTTTTGCAAAAGCTTCACCGAAAATCTTCACTCTATCATCAAAATATCAAAAACAAAATTCATCAGCGTCTGGCGGCAGCGGAAATTTCCACCGTAATCCGGGGTGGTAATAGATTGCCCACACGCAGCGGGCGCACAATGTGCGCCCCTACAGGGGCGGCAGCCATTTGCTCCGCTTCATAGGGAACGGTCTTGACCGTTCCAAAACCTGTGGGCTTTTTGCTCCCTCTCCCCTGCCGCTTTTTCTTTAACCCAAACGATTAAAGTTTTTGCCAGCTTTTTTTCAAAAAAGCCGCCAAAAAAGCCGCGAATCAAACGTCCAGACGTGCATACTTGGCGTTGCGCTCAATGAACTCCTTGCGGGGTTCCACCTGCTCGCCCATCAGGATGCTGAACGCCTCGTCGGCGCGCTCGGCATCTTCGATCTTGATCTGCACGATCACGCGGTTATCAGGGTTCATGGTGGTTTCCCACAGCTGGTCGGGGTTCATCTCACCAAGGCCTTTGTAGCGGTTCACCTTGGCGCCCGGCATCTCAGCCGAAAGCTGCTTCATTTCGTCTTCGTTGTACGCATACTTGACGGTGCTGCCCTTTTGCAGCTTGAACAGCGGCGGCTGTGCCACATACACATACCCGTGTTCAATCAGCGGCCGCATGTAACGGAAGAAGAAGGTCAGCATCAGGGTGCAGATGTGGGAGCCGTCAACGTCAGCATCAGCCATGATAAAGATTTTGTGGTACCGCACCTTGTTGATGTCAAATTCATCGCCAATTCCCGTGCCAGTGCCGTCACAACCGGCATCAGCTTGTCGTTGCCGTAAATGCGGTCGGCGCGGGCTTTTTCCACGTTCAGCATCTTGCCCCACAGCGGCAGGATTGCCTGGATGTTGGAATCACGCCCCTGCTTGGCAGAGCCGCCAGCAGAATCACCCTCGACGATGAAGATTTCGGTCTTGGCGGGGTCATTCTCGTGGCAGTCTGCCAGTTTGCCCGGCATACGGTTGCTTTCCAGCGCACTCTTGCGGCGCACCAGGTCGCGGGCCTTTTTGGCTGCGGCACGGGCGCGGGCTGCCTGGGTCACCTTTTCAAACACAGCCTTGGCAACAGCAGGGTTTTCTTCCAAAAATTCGCTGAGCTTGTTGTACACAATGTTGGAAACCAGCGTCTTGATGTAGGTGTTGCCCAGCTTGGCTTTGGTCTGGCCCTCAAACTGCGCTTCCTGCAGCTTGACGGAAACAACGGCGATCATGCCTTCGCGCACATCGCTGCCCTGCCAGTTTTCATCCTTTTCCTTCAGGTAGCCCTTGGCACGGCCAAATTCGTTAAACACGCGGGTCAGCGCGGTTTTCAGGCCTTCCTCGTGGGTGCCGCCCTCCGGGGTGTGCACGTTGTTGGCAAAAGAAAGGATCAGCTCGTTGTAGCTGTCGCAGTACTGCAAAGCTACTTCGGCCACAGCGCCGTTGGCTTCGCCTTTCATATAGATGACCTGCGGGTGCAGCGGGGTCAGGTCGCGCTTTTCATGCAGATACTGTACAAAGCTGCGCACGCCGCCCTCATAGCACATGGATTCCTGCGGCGGTACACCGTCGTTTTTCTCAATGCTTTCGGGGCGCTCATCCGTCAGGGTAATGCGCACACCGGCGTTCAGGAAGCTTTCTTCCCGCAGGCGCTTGAGCAGGATCTCATAATCGTATTCGGTGGTTTCGGTGAACATTTCCGGGTCTGGCTTAAAAGTAACGGTGGTACCCGTAGATGCCGCCACACCGATCTTTTTCAGGTCTCCATCCGGTTTTCCGCGCTTGAAACTCTGCTCGTACTCGGCGCCGTCACGGCGCACATGCACAACCAGCCATTCGCTCAGCGCGTTTACAACGCTGGCGCCGACGCCGTGCAGACCGCCAGCCACTTTGTAGCCGGAATCCTCGCCGCCAAACTTGCCGCCGGCATGCAACACGGTATACACGACCGTGACAGCCGGGATGCCCAGTTTGGGCTGGATATCCACCGGGATACCGCGGCCGTTATCACTGACTTCAATGATATTGCCCGGCTTGATGGTCACTTCAATATGGGTGCAGTACCCGGCCAGAGCTTCATCGATGGAGTTATCCACGATTTCATAAACCAGATGATGCAGACCGGAAGGGCCTGTGGAACCGATATACATGCCGGGGCGCTTGCGCACAGCTTCCAGCCCTTCCAGGACCTGGATCTGCGCGCCGCCGTACTCATGGTCGGTCGCCGTTTCGCGGTTGGTTTCGGTGATGATTTCTTCTGACATGAACTTTCCTCCCATTTCTTACGAGGTGCGGGGATTTCGGCAGCTTTTTTTCAAAAGCTTAAACCGGCATTTCTGCCGTTATCAGGGTAAAACCTGCCCTTTGGTATATCTGGGGTGCATTTTTGTATCTGTAAAAATTATAGACGCTTTTTTGTCCGCCTAACGTTTTTCTGCAGTTTTACTGCCCCATATCAAACTTTGCCGCGCGGTTGCGGATGGCGGCGGTAGATATCTGGGTAATATAAACCGTATCATCGGGGAAATCTGTCAGGACAAAGCTTTTTGGCATACTGCCGCTCACATCCACAACAGCCCCTTCCTGCTGGGCATGCCGCAGGAATTCATCGGTGATCTTTGCCTTCTGGCCCGCATCGGTTGCGGTATCCAGGTCAAACACCCCGATGACGTCCCGCGTATTTACGATAAAATCCTGACCTAAGTGAAGATACATGATAATTAGTAATGAGAAATTAGCAATTAGGAATTGGAGGCAGAACAAACTGCCGGGTTTGTCTTTTGGGGATCACGGTTCAGGAATGGGATGGCACTCTACGCCGCCCTTTGGTCGTCTCAAAATTTAGAAATTTTATTTCCGCATCACGTCAATTTTTGCAATGTTTTCATTTTGAACTTTGCATTCATCAGCGCTTATTTTAAGACTGCGTTTTACTTTTAGTTTTCTATTATTATAAAGATGATTAAAAAGTTTTTTTCCGGTTTCCCTTTTTTCAAAAAAGACAAAAATCCCCCCGTAAAGCAAAGCCTCAACCCTCCCGCACGGTTCCGTGGTCCACAAAGACCAGCTTGCCGTTGGTTCGGGCAAAGGCGGCGGAATCGCAGGTGGTCACAAATGTCTGCTTGTCCTCAATGCGGGTCAATAGATACGTCTGGCGTGCGTCATCCAATTCACTGAGCACATCATCCAGCAGCATCACCGGATGTTCGCCCAGCACCTCGCCCGCCACGCTGCTTCCGCCAGCTTCATGCTCAGCACCGCACTGCGCTGCTGGCCCTGGCTGCCATAAATTTTTCCCGGCTGGCCGTCAATTAAAATTTCCAGGTCCTCGCGGTGGGGCCCGTCAGGCAAAAGCCTGCCCGCAGCTCGGTGTTTTTCACCTCGCGCAGCTTGGCCGCCAGCGCTTCCGGCTGCCCGGATCGCAGCAGGGGCAGTATTGGATCTCCAACTTTTCTGCCCCGCTGGAAATATCACGGTAGTTCGCCGCTGCCGCCGGGGCCAGCTGGTCCAGATACCCCGCACGCCGCCGCATGACTTCGCAGCCATAGGTCACAAGCGCTTCGTTGTAAGTTTCCAGCAGAACATCCCCGCCGGGGGGTGATGTCATACGCTTTCAGCAACGCATTTTTCTGCGCTACCACGCGTAAATACCGCCGTTCCGCCGCCAGGTAGCCGGGGTACAGCTGGCAGAGCGCGGCATCCAGGAAATGCCGCCGCCCTTCCGGCCCGCCTTTGACCAGGCTCAGATGGTTGGGGTCAAACGCCACCGCCGTAAAAGTTCCTGCGATCGAAGCAGCTCTTCCGCGGTCGGCTCCGTTCAGACGTACCGTCCGGCCGGGGCGCTGGGTTCCTTTGGCGCCAACGGTCAACCGTATTTCCTGGGGGCGATCTCCCGCTTCAAATGCGGCCTCCAGCACGGCAAAGTCAGCGCCGCGCCGGATCAGCTCGGCGTCCTTTGCCCCACGGAAGCTTTTGCCCCCGGTCAGCAGCCAGACGGCTTCCAACAGGTTGGTTTTGCCCTGCCCGTTTGCCCCGCACAGAACCGTCAACTGCGGGGCGGGTTCCAAAACAGCGGCGGATAAATTGCGATAATCCGTCACCGCAAGGCGGTTCAGCCGCATCAGCAGCCCTCCGCGATCTGAACCTGGCGGCCTTCCAGCTCCACCACATCACCCGGCACGCATTTTTTACCGCGCATGGTGCAGGGTTCCCCGTTCAGCTTCACTTCTCCGCCCTGGATCAGCTCCTTGGCTTCGCCGCCCGTTTCACACAGGCCGGCAAATTTCAGCAGAGCATCCAATTTGATAAATTCCGTGTGGATTCGTACTTTTTCCATCGTATCAGCCTTCATTCTTAAAGCGTACCGGCAGCACCAGGTAAATAAAGTCTTCGCCCTCCACCGGCAGGACCTTTACCGGGCTCAAGGGGCCGTTGATCTCCAGGCGCAGCTTTTCGCACTTGGAATAGCGCAGCGCATCCAGCAGGTAGCGGTTATTGAACCCGATTTCCATGGAATCGCCTTCCATGCTTTCCGGCGTAAACTCATCCACCACCTTGCCCAGCGGGGTCTGGCAGCGCACAGTTACTTTATCCGGTGCAAAATTGATGCGCAGCGGGTTCTTCAAACGATCGGTAATAATCAAAGAAGCACGTTCCAGCGTATCAATAAAGCTCTTGCAGTCGATCACAACCTTGGTGCGGCTCTCTTTGGGAATCACGCTCTCATAATTCAGGAACTCGCCCTCGATCAACCGGCTCATGATGGTGTAGCCGTTGGTAGTGAACACCACATAGCGGCGGTTTGCATCAATTTTGACCGGTTCGTCCGGCCCGCCGGTGATTTTCAGCAGCTCCTGCAGCGTTTTTGCCGGAATGATAATGCGGATATCGCGGGTGCATTCCACATCCCGCTTAATGATGGCCAGGCGGTAACCGTCCAGAGCCACAACCGTCAGGCGGCCCGGCTCGATCACGAACAATTCACCGGTGTGTGCGGGCTTCTTATCTTCCACAGCGACCGCATAGATGGTCTTTTCGATCAGCTCGCGCATCATCGAAGTCGGAATGGTCATGGTATTTTCGGCTGCCGTGTTGGGCAGGCTGGGGTAATCGCTCGCGTTCATGGCGGGGATCTCAAACTCTGCCACGCCGCCAGAAATAATTGCCATACCTTCGTTATTCAGCTCCACCGATACGGTGCCGGACGGCATACGGCTGACCATGGAGCCAAACAGCTTTGCTTCCAAAACCGTCTCGCCGGGTACCTGAACATTGCACTCAATGTTGGTGGTGATGCCCATTTCCATATCGTAGCCGGTCAGCGTCAGCTGGAACCCTTCGGCTTTCAGGTAAATGCCCTCCAGCACGGGGATCGCCGCGCGGTTGGTGATGGCGCGGGAAACGCCGTCGATTGCAGCAGACAGCAGCGACTTGTCACATTCAAACTTCAATGTTGTCACCTCGTATATAATCACTAAACTTACAGAAAACCGTGAAGTGTTGCGGCCCGGCAAATAGTTCAGAAATCTGAAATATCCGTTTTGTATAATCCTTATTTGCTGCTGGGCCTGACGGTGCAGAACACGTAAAATGTCAGGGTAAACTAGATACTTTGATAGTCATAGTAGTAGGCTACGTTGAATCTGTGGAAAAGCCTGAAACCTCCGATTCCGAAGCAATTTTTGAGGACCGGACTTTCCGCAAAACCTCGTGGAAAGAAAAATCTCAAATGTGGAAAACCTGACCTTTCAACCTACTCTGTGGAAAATCCATGTTAATTGTTGAAAAATCAGTTGAAAATGTTGAAAGTGGAAAACTGCTGTCGGAACCCGGACTATCCGTTTTGAAAACCCGGAAAGGCATGCCATGTTCTGCATATTCATGTATAAACATGCAGAACGCCGGGTGTTTCATTGTCAACCTGCAGCGTGCATCAGGTACGGATGTTCTTCATGATGTCATCTACGGTCTCCTTCAGGTGGCGGTCCTTGCCGATGTTCTTCTCCATCGTATTGATGGAGTACACAACGGTGGAATGGTCACGCTGGAATTCGGAACCGATGGCTTCCATGCTCATACCGGTGATCTCGCGGATGATATACATCGACATCTGGCGGGCGGCACTCACATTGGCACTGCGCTTTTTCCCGCGGATGTCGGAGGGTATCACATTATAGGTGCGCGCCACTTCGTTGATGATCTTTTCAATTGTAACGGGGATGGGCTGGGTATCATTCAGTGTATCCTTGATGGCGGTCGTTGTCACGCCGATGCAGGGGGCAATACCCTCCAACATATAGTAGCGTTCAGCTTTTTCACTGCGCCCTCCAGCTGGCGGATGTTCTGCTTCAGATGGTTGGCGATGTATTCCGCAACGTCATCAGGCAGATCCAGATTCAGCAATTCGGCCTTGCGCTTGACGATCGCCACACGGGTTTCGAAATCAGGCGGCTGGATATCCGCCGTCAGGCCCCACTCGAACCGGGTGCGCAGACGCTCTTCCAGGCTCTTGATCTCCTTGGCCGGCCGGTCGGATGCCAGCACGATCTGCTTGCCGGCATTATGCAGCGTATTAAAAGTATGGAAAAACTCTTCCTGCGTTGATTCCTTGCCCGCCAAAAACTGGATATCGTCGATCAGCAACACATCGGCTTCGCGGTATTTCTGGCGGAACTGTTCGGTCGTTGCCATTTTGACCGCGGTGATGATCTCGTTGGTAAACTTTTCGCAGTCTACATAGACGATATTGTAGTCCGGATGGTTTTTGTGGATCTCGATCTGAATCGCGTTCAGCAGATGTGTTTTGCCCAGACCGGACGGTCCGTAAATGAACAGCGGATTGTAAGCGCCGGACGGGTTTGCCGCAACCGCCTGCGCCGCCGCAAAGGCAAATTGGTTGGACGGTCCGCGGATGAAGTTTTCAAAGGTGAAATCATACCGGCCCGAGGGCAGGCTGGCTTCATCCATTGGGCGTTTTTCTTTGGCAGCCTCTGGTTCAGGCTGCGGCACAGTGAACTTGACCTCAACATCAAAGCCAAGTACAGCCTTAAACGCATCCTTCAGCAGACCCGTATAACGGTCAGACACGATCTTACAGATAAAATCATTGCGGACTTCCAGCGTGATGCAGTTGGAATTTTCAAAGCTGACCGCTTTCAGCCCGCTGATGTAATACTGGTACGTCGCGTCGGCAGTATGTTCGCGGCAATAGGCTTTGGCCGCGTCCAGTACGTCGTTGAATGAATCCATGGATACTCCCCACTTTTGTGTTAGTCAAGGCAATGCACTGCCGCCCCGCAGGCTGCCGCCCAATTTTTGCAAACAAAACACAAGCCGCCCCCCATTATAATAAAGTAAGAGCGCCGCATCGTTCCACAAAATTCCGGCTGCATCCGGCAGGGTATTGCTGCACGGCCTAAAATTCTTGGGCAGGCGGGCGGAGCATGCAGCAGCCGGCGGCTGCGGGGAAGATGTTGCCTTTCCCGGTCCGCCAAAACCGCTGTGTCAACCCGCGGAAAGCAGGCCCGAAAGCCCGCTCTGCCGATTTTTAGACACAGAGATACAGATATAGTATAGCATAAATTTACCCCCAATACAATTATAATAGGTACAATTTTCCACGATATGGGCAATAAAAGTTGAAAATATGGCAAAAAATGCAGGTTTTGAACCAACATTCCACCAAATCCACACCTCACAGCGGGCTTGTTTGCATCTATTTGTCCGCTGGGCCCGCCCGCGCAGAGCGCAAAATCCAATCCTTTGCGCCTGGCATTGGATTGCCGCGTGGATTTTTTCGCGGTTTGCTATTGACAAACTTGCCGTCCTTGCGCTATAATCAAAGTCTGCAAGGCTGCCCCTGTATCTACGGGCATTTGCCAAGCGTAAATCGCCAAAAAATGCCCAGTATTGGGGAAACTTTGAAGGAGGGAATACGAAATGAAGCAGACTTTCCAGCCGAAGAAGCGTCAGCGCAGCCGCGTTCATGGCTTTTTGAAGCGCATGGCTTCTAAGAACGGCCGTAAGGTGCTGGCCCGCCGCCGTGCTAAGGGCCGCAAGAACCTGACCGTCTGATTTTTCAGGCACAGGTTTCGCAAACACATGCAAACAAAGGCTGCTGATTTCTTGTCAGCGGCCTTTTTTGCTAGGATGTACTGGAAAAAAGCCAAAATTTGGAGCATTTTCACAAAGGCAAACCCGTTTTTTCGGCGTTTTGCCTTGGCCTATAACAGTTCCGGTGCACCATCCATTCCCACTCCCTGCACGTATTAAGCCGTGCAGGCCATACAATCCTACCATGCCGGAGGAACCCCGCCATGCGCTATCGAACCCTGACCAAAAATAAGGAATTTTCCCGCATTTATGCCCGCGGCAAAAGCTATGTTCACCCCAATCTGGTGCTGTATGTGGCCAAAAACCGGCTGGGCTATACCCGCATCGGACTGACCGCCACTAAAAAGGTGGGCCATGCCGTGCAGCGCAACCGTGCGCGGCGCATTATGCGCGCAGCACTTTCGGAACACCTCTCGCAAAATATCGGCGGATATGATATAATCTTAGTAGCGCGTGCCCGCACGCCCTACCTGAAAAGCACCCAACTGAGCAAAACACTGGCGGGCCTGATGCGCAAAGCCGGCCTGCCGGATAAAGCTGCCGCGGTGCCGCAGCAGCCCGCGGCCAAACCGCAGCTGAACGGTGCACCGGAGTGATCAGCCGGGTGCTGATTGCCCTGGTGCGCGGCTACCAGAAGGTCATTAGTCCGCTGCTGGGGCATAACTGCCGGTTTACCCCAACCTGCAGCCAGTATATGATCCAGGCTATCCAGGTGCATGGCCCGGCCAAAGGCCTGCTGCTGGGCCTGTGGCGCATTCTGCGCTGCAACCCCTTTGGCAAGTACGGCTATGACCCCGTGCCGGAAAAGGGGCGCTGGATGAACCCAGAGCGGAAGCTGTTCAGAGAAAAGCGATAAGGCTGAATTAAACTAAGGCAAAAAAGAATAAAGGCAATACCGCATAATTCTAAGTGCCGATACGGCGAGCGAGGTGCGGCAGAAGCTAAGCCAAAAGCGCAGATAATACTGGATGCTGCAAAGGTGAGCGCCGCCAGTGGCGGAAACAGCGAACCGAAGCAGGGGCAGCGGTCGCAGAGTGCGAGGGGCTTTTGCCCCCGAAGCACGATGC
>ENA-OPZM01000858-OPZM01000858.1-human-gut-metagenome-genome-assembly--contig:-NODE-858-length-12066-cov-2.573666_pt1 | contig 12066 bp, 15 predicted proteins | sample MGYA00242478_ERZ504493 | MGnify/ENA primary metagenome ERZ504493 (study PRJEB26092, sample SAMD00036227) | human gut metagenome | host: Homo sapiens | study: EMG produced TPA metagenomics assembly of...
TGACGATATCATCATAATAGTTGCCGCCATAGTCCTGAACGAATTGCAAATATTTCTCCTGCTGTTCTCTGGTCAGGGCATTGCGCACATAAGCGTCCTTCGGCACAACGTCCGACAGCTTGAACTTGAATGGATTCTTGCGGATGATGTCATCCTCCACCGCCATCTCAAACGCCGGTCTGACAACGCTTTGCAGAATTCCTATGGTGTTTTGCTTGAAACCGCTGTCATGCAGAAACACAAACCAGCCTTTCGCATCGGACAATTTTACCGTTTTGATGGCTTTTTGCCCAAAGGGGTCGGCATGGATCCGCTTGACCACCGTGTTGTACGACCACAACGAATTGGGCTTCAACCCACGTTTCAGATTCATATAGCGGTCAACCAGATCAGTCACTGTCATCTCTCCGGCAGCATAGTCGATGCCATCTGCCAGATCTCTCCGTAATTCTTCCTCTTTCTTTCGCAGCTCTGTCAGGGATTTGGCGTAAATACAGCGCCGCTTCTTGTGGATATCGGTATAACGATAGTCGTAGGTGCCATTTGCTCTCTGCTTTCGCCATCCTTCAAAACACGGCCCTTGCTATATTTGCGCTTTTCAGGCATTTAGAAGCTCCTTTCTGTGAAAAGCGCATCTATAAGGTCAGTGCCAGTATAACACATCAACCATGCGATTTCCACCCGCAGCGAATGAGAAAAGGACGGTTTCACATTTGCAGCCTTTGGCAGCCTCTCAAATAGAATATGCTTGCTCGACAAAGCAATCGAACAGGCGACGTTTGATCAGACGCTTGTTTCCCACCCAGAGGACGAATTTGCATTTATCTTCATTCGTGATTTCACGCAGCTTGTTGATGCCAATGCCGGAATAAGCTGCGGCTTCTTCCAGCGTCAAATTGCTCTTTTCCCAAATCGGGACGTCTTTCATAGGCATTTTCCTTGTAGCTGTGCTGTGTGCCAGCAAGTTTTTCAAGCTTTCTTTCCGATCCATCCAATCAATGCTTTCAGCCGTTCCAGCTTCTCCTGTGCGGTTTCCCTGCGCAAGCTGACCCCAATGCAGGAAATCGGAACGCACATTTCTAACAGGCGGTCATAGATTCGGGCGTGAGCAGTATCCTGTGGGTGCCGTATCTCGTCCAGTGTCAGATTGGTCGTGACGATCAGGGCTTCCGGCTGCGGTAGCGACTGTCTACAATGTTGTAGATCTGTTCCAGTGCGTACTCGGTGCCACGCTCCATACCGAAATCGTCAATGATGAGCAGCGGATAGCGGCACAGTCGGTCTACGACTTCATTCCGACCGGAAAAGCTGTTGTTCAACTCGTTCAGGATGTGCGCAAAGTTCGTCATGCGTACAGGCACCTCCTGAGCCATCAGAGCGTTCGCAATGCACCCGGCAAGGAAACTCTTACCGGTGCCGACACCGCCCCAGAGAAGCAATCCAATGTTCTCTGCGCACATGGTCTGCCACTACTCCACATAGCGGTGTGCATGGTGCATCTGTGGGCTGCGCCCATTGTCGTTTGCAAATGTCCAGTTTTGCATGACGGAATCCGAAAAGCCGTCTTCTTTCAGTCGCCGCACAAGGTCGAGATGCTTCCGTTCCTTAATAGCTGTTTCCTGTTGTTCCCGTTCAGCCTTGTGACAGGCACATTCTACCGGATGCTTGTTCTTTCCCATCAGGACAAGACCTTTGGCAAAGAAGGCTTCTTTGGGCGTTTGGCACTTGCCGCAATAAAGCAGACCGTTGTCTCCGTGATAGTCCGCTGCGTTTCTGGGTATACTGGAAACAGGGTTTTCCAAAATTTTCTCAATCGTCTTTATAGGCTTTCTCCTTTCACAAAGGTGTAGTCCGGGATACCCGGTGTTGTCTTTTTCTCTGTCTTCTGCCGCTTAGCTCAGATACGAAGTGTAGCAGCATGGTCGGCGTACTTCTTTCCGGTGGACTGAATATAAGCGGACAACTGCTCAATTAAGCTGTCTAGCCCTGCAAAGTCAGCCTTGAGCCGCTTATACTCCTTTTCCGTCAGAAAGACATTCTGGTATTCTCCCAACGATAGATGAGCATTGTTTGATCTTATCAGGTGGTTATCATTCAGGTTGTTCTTATTACGTTGGTTAGGTGTGCATTTTTGCGCAATCGTACTGTGCGTTTCTGCACAGTCAGCTTGTGCGCTGGTGCATACTATGACTGCGCAATTCTGCACAGTATGCGGAACTTTGAGCAGAATGTGGCTGGGTTTAGAAAAGCCGTAGCGCACTCGTTCGGCAAGGTCAGTTTTTCCAATTCTGTAAAGGCGCGTGTCACGCTGGAAACGCAGCACCCTAAATCCTTCGCCAGATTGGAAAGCGGATAGATCACATAAATGCGTCCCCGATCGTCCACCCAGTTGTTTTTCTGGGAGAGTGTGGCACGGTCGAGCAGGAGCGTGTAGAGAAGCTTTGCCGTGTGGCTCAGGTCAGCGTCGAGAAGAAACCGGGCATAGGGTAGATACTGCGGCAGTGGCATATTGGGTTTCAAATAATCCGAAATTGCATTCACCTCCGTTTTTACATCTGAATTCGTGCTAGACCATTTGAGAGTTCTGGTTTCCATCATTGTTCAGACGATCTTTTACCATCTAAAGATACCGGCTGGCACGGTCGATAAAAACCAGCAGTTTCTCATTGTTCTTCGGTTCGGTAAGAATATCGGGGTATTCACGAAAACACATTTCCCACCGCCAGACAAAATCCTCCTGCGCTCCCTGAATCTCACACATCATGGCTTCGCCATCTGCCAAACGGCGAGGCGATAGATGCTCTTGACGGCATCCTTGAGATTCTGTTTTTCTTCCTTGTTGAGTCCTTTCTTATGCCCCTGAATGTTTTGCTTAAAGGTCGTTATAAACTCATTGTCCTTTGAAAGCGAACCATAAGAATTCGTGACACAGGTGTTCCGTTCGGCTTTAGGCTTACGCAGCTCTGCCACAACTTCGGGACGCTTTTCCTTTGGAACCTTTGCAATCGAGGAAATTTCACGGTCGGTTGCCCGGAGCTTTCCACTCAGGATTTCTTCCTGCGCTCCTGGTACTGCTTCCACACCTTTTACAAATTGCTCTGCACGGTAAACATAACTTTCGGATGTTCCATGTTCCGCAGCGACCTTCGACCGTGAACCGTGCTTTGTGCGGTCTGGTTCATTTTGAACCAGACCACTTTCAGATGCCAAAGTATACTGATTGCCGTGAAACGATTTGATTTGCTTTTCCGCTTCTGCCTGCTTTCCGATCAGGAACTTTTTCTGTTCTGGGGTCAGGTTTCGCCGCCCGAGCTGATTTTTACAGATCCATACGAGTGCTTCATAGCGGTTAGCAAATTCTTTTTCGATGACTTCAAATGGAATGAACGGATATCTCCGAAGGACTTGATATCGTGTATGTCCATCCACAATATAGCCGTTCCACGTGATGATCGGATTCAGTACACGTTCCTCCTTGAGGATGTTCATTTCCAGTTGGTGGGTTTCCTCAAACGACGGAGGGTTGATTTGTTTCTGGAACTCCGGGTCAATTTTAAGTTGGCTCAGTTTTGTCATAGGCAAATCATCCTTTCTGAAATGAAATAGAATATCATTGTTCTTACGCCGTTCTCTCTACATGGTGTTCCTGCCCCTTTCCAGCGGCGTTTTCCGGCTCTCCCTTGCGGGGTCTTCGCCGGGTATCCCATGCAGGCGGTCATTCTGTTTTCAAGGTTCAATTGGCACCTTGCTGGTAGCTTATCACACTTTCAAACGAATTTTTAGGACCTGACAGGTCCGGTTTTGAGGGAGAAAAGCGGAAGTGATAGTTCCGGTTTCCTGCTGCAAACCATTGGAAAAATTATATCACATCGTAAATTTTGTTTTTAGGAACTGGTAGTTCCGGTTTTTAAAAAATATGAAGTGAATTTCAAGGCAAAATCGGAACTATTGGTTCTGGTTTTGCGTATCAACGTAATTTCAAATATTGGGTGCCGCTCTCTCTGCATGGTGTTCCTGCCCCTTTCCAGCGGCGTTTTCTGGCTCTCCCTTGCGGGGTCTTCGCCGGGTATCCCATGCAGACGGTCATTCGGCTTTCAAGGTTCAATTGGTGTCTTGCTGGTAGCTTATCACACTTTCAAAAGAATTTTTAGGACCTGACAGGTCCGGTTTTGCGTGGATTTTATCCTGAATTCTCTTGAAAATCGGACATCGTGCCCGGTGCGTAAGATAAGTATACCGTATCCTTTTGCTGCTGAACAGGAAATATTCGTTCCGGTTTTGAGCCTTTTTTTCGGCTTTTATGGGCAAAAAACCGGAAGCTTTAGTTCCGGCTAACCACTGGATCGCTTTTATCATATCAGAAATCTCGTTGAATTTTCAGGAGGTCGCACCTCCGGTTTAGACACAAAAAACCGGAGGTATCGCCTCCGCTTTTGCGTGCAACTTGCTTTAGCTGCGTGCATTTCGTTTTGCACAAAAATAACTGTCCGCTTCAAGTTAAACTTGAAAACGGACGGTCTGGCTTGCAAAATAATCTTCAAAATTGGAGGGCAGGTTGAGAGGCTTCATAGTACCCGCAAGCAGTGCAGACGTATATACATCTGCGAACTTGTTAGGGCAAGGCCCCTCCATCTGCTGTCGCAGACCGTTCTGTCGCTTAAAAGCCCCACTGGGGCTTTCATTGCTGCACTGCGCTCCGCAAACGCGAATTTTGCTCTGCAAAATACTTGTTGGGAACACCCAAACCCGTGAACTGCATCCTGTGGATGCAGTCTGTGCGATTGCATCGCTGATTCGTTCAAACTCATCGCAGCCCTATATTATCGCTCACACTCCCGATCAGGATGTCAAATGCAGAAGCGGCCATCTGCATCTACGCAAACAGCCGCTTCATGATTCATTTTGTACTGGTCACTGCAGCACCTTATTCATCAGCTCCTGATAACTGTCCACATGGTCGTATGTCACAAGTCCATCTGACAATTTTGCAAAGAGCTTCTTGGCGCAGTCGATCTTGGATTTCTCGATCGGGCGCAGGTTCAAGCTCTCCATCGTGCCTTTGGTTTCTGCTACAAAATAGATGTGCTTCACCTTGCCTCATGGAACACGATTGCCCAGTCCGGGGAGTAGTGTCCAACCGGGGTCGGAATATAGAAGCCTTTCGGCAGTTTTGCATAGATAAAGACTTCCTCTGCTCCGTCCAGATTTTCCGCAAACTTCCGTTCTACGCTCTTTTCTGCTGTTCCATCGGTGAAAACGTAATCCTGAATCGCCTTCTGTGCCTTGTAAGCCTTATCCATCGTCAGAGCGTGTTTCTCTGCCGTAAAGATGCTGCTGTCGTAGCTGCCCTCGATGGTATCATAGGTGATATGCTCCACGATCATGGTAGCTTTCTGCTCCTTGATCAGCCGGATCACCTTTGTGATAAATTCTTCCGGGTTGTTCTGGTACATCGCAAAGGTCGTCGGCTTGATGCCCTGCAAAATCCGTGCGACAGTGCGCCGGGTCAGCGTTGTGTTCTCTGCAATTTTGCCGATCAGGTCATACGCAACCTGACCTGCGTAGTCATGTTCTAATTTTTTTGTTCTGCTCTTGGCATCTCTGAAGCTGCTGCCTTCCCGCACCATATCGGCACTCAGAACATCTTTCTGACCAGCATAGGTGACGGTATATTTCAACCGACTGACGTACAACTCGCTGTCGATGTGTACGATTGCTTTCTGAATCAATTCCTCAGAATCAAAATCCACCGTATAGGCGTATTTGTGGTTGATCGTCTGCCAGAGCTTCTGGAACTCTGCCTTTTCAAACCGGTCGTTCAGCGGATTTTCCAGCACTTTCGGCTTGTTGCCATCCTCAAACATAGACTTGAGCATACTGTCATCATAAATTGCCTGCACAAGCGTGTGCACGCCCTCTTCAATGGGCTTCAGCGTTTCCGGCACCGGTGCAAGTGTTCCGGTCTGCACATCGTCCCGGTAGTCCTGCGTGACGTTATCCTGCTCATCCACATAGTTATTGCGGACAAGATACTGATAAATTGCCCGTGCCTGACGGTCATCCACCTTGACAATTTTGCCATCCAACCTGATGGTCTTGCCGGTGAAATATGCAATGTCTGCCTTGCGGGGGCGATCATACAGCACTGCTTCGGTCTGCTTTTGCAGTCCGTCTACAAATCCTGCATAGCTCTCGCTGGCAATAACGGTCAGGACGTTGATATCCTGCACCTTATCTCCCAGCACTTCCGCATCCATGCGGTTTCCGTCCTTATTCACGCACAGACGCAGACCACGGCCTACTTCCTGCCGCTTCTGCGTGGTGCTGTCGCTGTGCTTCAGGGTGCAGATTTGGAAGACATTCGGGTTATCCCAGCCTTCCCGCAGGGCAGAGTGGGAGAAGATGAACCGGGTCGGCTCTTCAAAGGACAGCAGACGTTCCTTATTTTTCAGGATCAGGTCATAGGCAGAAATGTCATCCGACATATCTGAGCCACGCTTGACCGAACTGTTGACGCTGTGACCTTTCTTGTCGATGCTGAAATAGCCCTTGTGGATATCATGCACATCGGTTGAATCCAGATAGGCTGTATAAGCAGGGTCGAACAGGGTGCGATGCTCATTCAGAACCGAAAGATACTCCTGCTCAAAAATCTTGCCGTACTCGCCCAGCAGTTCGTTACCGTCTTCATCGTACTGGCGGTATTTTGCCACTTCGTCGATGAAGAACAGCGAAAGCGTCTTGATGCCCAGTTTGAAAAGTTCCTGCTCTTTTTCAAAGTGCGAAAGGATCGTTTCATGGATCTGCACCCGGCGCATATCATTTTCGGAAACGTCACCGGTAACATCGCCTTTGCGGATGGTATCGCCGTTCGTAAAGGTCACAATGCCCGTGATCGGTCGATTCCCGACACTACGAAGCCCTTGTACTGCTCCATTTCCCCGGAGATGTAATAGAGATTATCGCCCACATCCAGCGTATGGAACTCTCGCTTCGTGCCGTTCTGGTGGCTGACCTCCAGCTCCACTTTTGCCCGTGGCGGATTCTTCGGGGAGATGATGATGCTTTCCAGATACAGATACTTGTCCGTACCACGCAGATTTTTGACCTCAAAGCCTTTGACTTCGATTTTCTTGACCAGCCGCTTATTATAAGCGTCCAGCGCATCCAGAACGTAGATCAGATTGTGCTGCTTGGCGTGGGTAGCAGAGTAATTCAGTGTGAAAAGCGGATTGAACTTTTTCAGGGCTTTCTGCGTGGCAGAGTCCTCTTTGCCCATCTTCTGCGGTTCGTCCAGAATCAGGATCGGACGGTTGGCGGCAATCACATCAATCGGGCGGCGGGAGCCGAACTCATCCCGCTTGGTGTAGATAATACGCGCCGCAGCATCTCCCTTGCGGCCTTCCACGTTCTTGTCCTCGTTCATGGATGCCGCAAACGCTGCGTGTTGATGATCATGACGTTGATGCCGGAATTGCTGGAAAAGGAATCCAACTGATTCAGGTTGCTGCTGTTGTAGATAAAGAACCGTGCTTTTTTGCCGTAGCATTCCATGAAATGATCGGCAGTGATCTCAAAAGACTTCTTTACACCCTCACGGATGGCAATGCTCGGAACAACAACGATGAATTTGCTCCAACCATACCGCTTGTTCAGCTCGAACATGGTCTTGATGTAAACATAGGTCTTGCCTGTGCCGGTTTCCATCTCAATATCCAGAGAGCATCTTCCCAGCGGGGCAACCAGCTTTTCCGACTGATGAATGTTTGCTTCTGCCTGCAATGTGCGGATGTTCTGAAGCAGCTCCTGATCGGTCAGTTGGAGTGCTTCGTTCTTAAAACCGGAATCGTTGATCAAATCCTGCAACTCCACCTGTGTTGCATCGTCCCCATTGGAAACAAGGCTCAGCTGCTGCGGCTGTGCAGACAAGTTTCCCATATCACGCAGGTACGACACGCCTGCATTGTAGGGCTGCCCCTGAAAAACCCGTGCCACCGCATCCACAGCGTCCGTCTGGTACTGCTGAATCTTAAAACTAAACTTCATCTTTGTGGTTTACCTCCTGCTCCAGCATCAGAAACCGGTCAAAATCGCTCTCATACAGGCGATCCTGAATGACACGATACTTTTCGTATTCGGTTTCCGCATGGAGTTTCGCCTGCTCTGCGCTGATTTTACCGGGGCCTGTCAACAGTTCGTTGCCGTTGAACTCCAGAAAACCATCCAGCCGCTTTGCCCAGTCCTCCATGCTCATGGGAATCTTGCGTTCCGCCTGCAGCTCGGCATAATCCAGATAGAGCGACACGATTCGCTCCAGATAGTTCATTTCCTCTTTGCTCAGGTAGTTCTTGGCCACCGTCACATCTGCTTTCAGGATTTTCCCATCCGGCGCATTTTCCCATGTGGTAAGCCCATGTGTTCCTTGTTGGCATCGGCACGCTCCACGATCAGTTCTGCCGCCGTGTGGCGATGCACAGCATAGTGCATCTTATTCTGAACCGTCTGGAAGAACCGCCGGGTCGTTTTTGCATCCTTGTCATAATCAAACGCTGTTGCGTACAGATCCGTTACTTTCTGATAGAACTTGCGCTCCGACAGACGAATTTCCCGAATCTGCTGCAGCTGCCGCTCGAAGTATTCATCCGTGAACATGTGACCCTTTTTCAGGCGTTCCACATCCATTGTCCAGCCTGAATGGTGTGTTCCTTGACAATCTGCCCCGCCCACTTGCGGAACTGCACAGCACGCTGATTGTTCACCTTGAAGCCCACGGCAATAATCATCTGCAAATTATAATGCGTCAGTTCCCGATTGACCTGCCGAGTGCCCTCGGTCTGAACTATCCGGAATTTCCGGATAGTTGCCTGCTCGGTCAGTTCGCCGTCCGCATAGATTTTTTTGATATGCTCGTTGACCGTGCGCACATCCACATCATACAGTGCCGCCATCATCTTCTGCGTCAACCAGATGTTTTCATCCTCATAGCGCATTTCATAGCTGCATCGCTCTCACCCGTAGAAGCCACAAAAGTCAAATATTCTGCCGCTGAACTGCGAATAGCAAGTTCTTTTTTCTTTTTATCATCCATATCACATTTTCACCATTAAAGAACAGCAATAAGGATAGTAGCAACAAGCGAAGCTAACGCAATACCCGCAGAAACAAGGGCAATAATCAGCATCTTTGTATTATACTTTTTTGCTTTTTCAGCTTCCTGTTTGCTTTCTTCCAGCTCTTTCTCTTTCAACAGGTACAAATCGTTAAGTTTTGAATAATTATCATTAAGTCCCTCTACCACTTTCTGATTTCCTTCAAGTATTGGTTTTATTTCCTCTGCAAGAATCTCATTCAGCGGCGTAATGTTATTAAGTATTTCTTGATTTTGCCTATTCATTTCAGCGATAAACGAAGTGTCTATTCTTGAGGTTAAATCAGGTAAATTGAAACCACTAAAATCCATCACAGCACCTTCCTGACGGTATCGGGGCTGTAGGTGGCGAAAATCTGGTCAAAATTGGTGGCTACGCTGTCGCTTGCATGGAGCTGTCGCGCATGACAAAGTAGTACGGCTTCTGTTTGGCGATGGCTTTGATGGTTTTCTCCGAAACATCGCTGTCGAAACAGGCAATCAGATAGTTGTCCTCCACATTGAACACCTTCTTGCCGGCTATGGTGGTTTCCTCAATTTTGCTGGAGAGCAGCACCCCCAAATCCAGCATCACTTGGAACAGCAAGTCCTCCGGGGTACGGTCTTCCTTCACGTTGTCCACCAACGAGACAGATCCTGCTGACCGACTTCATCCGGCGTGTAGTATACAGGCTTCATATTGCTTTCATCCAGACGCAGGCAGCGGAAACCGATGTCTAAATCAGCCGGAGCCGTCAAACCGGCATCCTCTTTGATTTTCCGGCCCGCACGGCGGATACGCTCCTTGCCGATTTCGCAGATGTTCTTGTAGCCTGCCTTGTAGGCTTCGCTCTTTTCGTCCGTCTTTTCGGGCAACTGCACCATAATAAACTTACGATGCCCGCCGTCCTCGGCGTTCAGTTCCATTACAGCATGGGCGGTAGTAGCGGAACCGGAGAAAAAATCAAGGATAATATCATCATTTTTGGTATTTAACTGGCATAATAATTTCAGTAGTGTCGATGGTTTTGAGTAGTCAAATATAGTTTTTCCAAACAAATCCATCAATTCAAGTCCTGAACTTCTATTGTTTCCGTATTCCGTTAAAATTGATCTTAATACCTGACCATTTTTCATATAGACCTTATGATGCAGGCTCCATCCATTTGCTGTTTTTGTGAATCTTACCGTACCCTCTTTCAACCCTTTAATAACGGTTTCTTTTGATTTTTGTGAGTTTATAGTCACGCTCGTTCCATCCGGAGCCGTAAGGGTAATGACGATAGGATTTTGTAATCCATTTCTAACTAATGTATCCCAATAATATCTCCTCCCATCATTTTCCACTTCTTTATATCGTTTTAGATATTCTTCCGTCTGTGAGATATACCATCTATCTGATAAGTTATTTGTATTTTTAGAATAGATTAAAATATATTCATGATCAACTGCAATATATCGAGAATCATTTCCACCTCCTTTACGCTGTTGCCAAATCAAGCTTGCAATAAAATTGTCTGCTCCTAAAATTTCATCAGATATTTTTCTTGTATTTACTACTTCTTGGTCATTTATACTGATAAAGATAACACCATCATCTGTCAGCAAATTTTTTGCAATTTTCAAACGTGGATAAATCATATTGAGCCAATCCGTATGAAAGCGACCATTGCTTTCAGGGTTAGAAACAAGCCTGTTGCCTTCTTCATCATATTGACCGCTATTATCCATATAGTCCGCCGCACTCTGGGCAAAATCGTCCTCATAGACAAAATCATTTCCCGTATTGTACGGCGGATCAATGTAGATCATCTTGACTTTGCCCAGATAGGTTTCCTGCAAGAGCTTCAGCACTTCCAGATTATCGCCCTCGATATAAAGGTTCTCACTGTCAAAACCGCCGGGTGTGCCATCCTTGCCCACGCTGTCTGCCACAACCGGGCGCAACGTTGCCGTAATGGGCGCATTGGCCGCCAACATCGCCTTTTTCTTGTCCGGCCATGTAAACTGGTAGCGCTCTTCCCGGCCCTCCACGATAGAATCGGAAAGCTCCTGCCGCAGAACGTCAAAATCAATGGCATGTTCTACCTTGCCGTCACGCATTACTTCGGTGATGGCATTGGGGAACAGCTTGCCGATCAGCTCAATGTTGCGCTGTACACCGTCAAGGCTGTGCATTTTTAGAGTTTCCATTTCAACGTTCTCCCTCATTCATATTTTGAATATTTTGATAGCAGACTGACCAATCTTAGCAAAAACGTTTTGTCTCTGCATTAAATTTGCAATTTCCAACGAAACAATGATAATCATAACTTGTATAATCTTTCACGAAAATTGCTTTATATACAGCAACTGCTTTTTCTTTTATTGTTACGATTTCTTTTCCTTGCTGCTCTGATTCCGGTGCAGTATTATATATTTCGTTTCTTGAAGCAATTCGCTAAAATGACCTTTATACTTGGAATCCATACATTCAAGTAGTTCTATCAGTTTCTCTGGATTATGTCCTGAAATTAATTGATTATATGAAGTCACATCGCTTATCTCTAAAGCAATCAGAAGTGGAACCATATATAGTGTACAAAATTGTGTAGCTAACCCTTCCGGATCACTAAAGTTAAATCTTTCGTCACTGTGCGTTAACTCATATTCTGCAATTCTTATGGCTTTTAGATATCTTGAAATTTCACGAAGAGAAAAATGGAACAGCTCGATAATTTTTTTACACACAACATCTACCGTATAGTAGTCGCTTTGGAAATTGATGCTTTGATAGTATCGGTACATATTGGCTGGTGGAAGCGAAATTCTCAAATCAAAAAAGCGATCAAGATAATCTGCACGAATCGAACGCATTTCCGTAGTAATTTGAAATTGTATGTTGAAGTTCTTGTAAATTCACAGCGAATACAAATGTGATTCGTTCATTATCAAATAAT
>ENA-OPZM01000859-OPZM01000859.1-human-gut-metagenome-genome-assembly--contig:-NODE-859-length-12056-cov-2.536005_pt1 | contig 12056 bp, 12 predicted proteins | sample MGYA00242478_ERZ504493 | MGnify/ENA primary metagenome ERZ504493 (study PRJEB26092, sample SAMD00036227) | human gut metagenome | host: Homo sapiens | study: EMG produced TPA metagenomics assembly of...
CCGCAGGTTTACTGCTTCTTCTGTTTTCATTATATCCATCTGGTTAAATAGAATGCAAGTGTTTTTTCTTCATTTATGTATTTTTTTTCTGTTTTTGTTTCTAAAAATTTTAATATTTTCCTTTGAGTTATTTGACTTTTTCCATAAATGGAAGTAAAATAAAACTAAAATATTTCCATATTTGGAAAGTTGGTGATGTTATGTATAATAATTTAGTTAATGAGATTGTAAAAAAAGGCTATAAAACAGAAGAAATAGCACATATATTAGCTAATTTGCTAAATTGTTCAGAAGAAATTATCGAAAATAAGCTAAAACATGTTGGGGAATTTACATTCCAAGAAGTAATAAAGATAAATAGTGAGATTTTTAATAATGAAATGGATATAAAATATCTATTTACAGAAGAACAAGATAATGAAGCTACATATCATGACGATATTATACAGAAATCAAAGCCGTCTAAATGGTGGATATAAATGAATAGTAGTTATTTTATTATTTTTTGGAGCAATAATTACTAAACCGAGGGAGGATATTTTTATGGCAAGTAATAAAAAAAGCCAGATTTTAGCAGCAGTAATGTGTGCTTCTTCCATTTTTGGAAGTTATACAGTGGTATCAGCTGCAAATACAATTGAATTAGATAATATTGTAAGTAGTGACAAAACATCAAGTGTATCAGCAGGTACAAATACTATAACTGCTACAGCAGGAGCAAGTAAAGAGCAACAATCTACAATTAGTCTTAAAAATGGTAGTTTATTTATTAGTGTGGGTAAAAAGTATGGTCAAAATGTATATGATGGTACATTTACTTTAAATAGTAAAAATCTTTCAATTGCAAGTACTGGACTAACTCTTAACAATAATTCTTTATATGTTAAAAATAATAATGGGGAGACAGTAGGTAGTATTACTAATTCAGGTGCTATTACTGGTACTGGATTGACTATTAAGGATGGTAGTAGTACAGGAGTATATATTAGTAAAGCTGGTAATATAAAAGCTTATGATGGAATGACTATTACAGATAAGAGTTCAGATGGATTTACAACAGCTGAAACAAAAACAGCATATAATGGAATTAGTAATAAAATAGAAAGATTAGATGGTGGTAGTAATAAACTATATTCTACAGGAACAACTGTAACGGTTAATGCTGTAACTACAACAGCACAAGGCGATGGAAGGAATGGAATATCTGGTAATAGTAATAAAACAACATCTACAGTATCAACTACTAGTGGTGTAACAGATACAATATATGATGCAGGTGGAAGCATCGTAGCAAAATCTGTAGTATCAAAAACTAATATACAAGATTCTTTTATTAAAGATGGTGTAACATATTCAGTAACTACTAATGGTAATGGAACAACATTTAAAGGTGCTACAGGTTCTACTGTAATTAATGGTGGTACTATTAAAGCTAGTGAAGATGTAAAAATAGGTAGTACAAGCTTGAAAGCTATAGCTGAAACTGTAAATAATTTTGGAAGTGATAGTGGTGTAAGTCTTGTAAATCTTGCTGGAATTAAGAGAAACAGTGGAGTTACAACTATAGAAGGTGCTACTAGCTTTAATAAAGATGGTATGTTTTTAAGTAAAGATGAATATGGATATGATCATGACACTGAAACAGAAGTAAAAGCTGGATATATTGGAATTAAAAATAAATTTGGTGATACTACATTTTCAGTAGATCACAGTGGTGCAATAAATGCAGCAAATGGTAAATTTACTGTTGATGCTAAAGGAAATACTACTACTAAAACTGTAAATGGTGTTACTATCGAAACATATAAAGATACAGTAAGATCTGCTAATGATTTAAAAAATGGAGATATACTCATAGGAACACCTGATGCTCAAAAAGATGCAGACAAAATTAATCTTAGTGCTATTGATCGTAATACAGCAGGTATTACAAGAAATAAATATGGTACAACAACAACTATAGAAAATACCGTTAAAGTTCATGCTCCAGGGGTATCACATAATGTAGGTACTATTGATATATATGGTGATATGATTCAAGCTAATGATCCTACTGGTCAGAGAACTGTTATCAAAGGTAATGGCATCACAACTAATACTGTTACTACAGATACTATTAAAATAGGTGATAAAACTATTGATGATGATTTCTTTGGTAATATAGGAGATATTAATACCAATATAGCAGGTATTGAAAGAAAAGAAGATACAACTATCGATGGAAAAGTAAATGCTACAATTATTGAAGGCAAAACAGTAATTGGCTCAGATGGAGCTTTAGTACTGCTGGTGGAAGATTTACAGTAGAAAAAGACGGTAGAGTATCTGTAAAAGGTTCAGTAAATGCTAGTGGTGATGTAGTTACTTGGGATGGAAATGAACAAAAATATAGCTTAAATACTATTGGTGATACTACAGCAGGCATTTCACGTGATGAAGAAACTACAACTATAGAAGGTGTAGCAAGCTTTAACAAAGATGGTATGACTGTAAATACAGGTAATAGTTTTGTAAATGTAGGTACAGATAATATTGTTTTAAATAATAGTGGTAATGGTATAGTTATTGATAAAGATGGAACATCTATAATTGGGGCTCAAGGAAAACATTCAATCAATATTACAAGAACAGGAACTGAATTTTTAAATGGTCAAGATGGCACAAGTACAGTAATTTCTGGTGGTGATATTACTACAGATAGTATTACAGTAGCTGGAAATACTATTGATAATGAATTCTTTAAAAATATGGGAGCAAATAATGCTAAAACAGCTGGTATTGAACGTGATGGAAATGATATTACTGGATATACAACATCTATAGAAACTACATTTAGAATTCATTCTCCAGGAGTATCACATAATGTGGGTACTATTGATATATATGGTGATACGATTCAAGCTACTACCGCTAATGGTCAGAAAACTATTATCACTGGTAATCGCATTACAACTAATGAATTAACAGTTGGTGGTATAAAATTTGGTGATTTAGTAAATCGTGTAGAAGATCTTGAAGATAAGACACAAAACATTACTCCTTCTAATCCTGGAACTGGTGAAGGTGGTAGCGTTGTTCCACCAACAACAGGTGGTCAAACTGGTATAAATGGTGATGTAACTGTTGGCGGAGATTTATCTGTTGGTGGTAACTTGACAGCAGATAGTGCTACTATTGGTGGCGTAACAATGAAAGATAATACAGTTACTGCAACAACTGGTAATTTTGATAATATAGCTGTAGGCGGTGAAAACGGTACTACTATTAATAAAGATGGTATTACAGTTGGTAAAGCTGAAGAAGGACAAAGCTATACTTCTATTACTAAAGATGATGTAAAAGTTACTGATAGTCAAGGTAATACAACAAGCTTAACAGATGTTGGAAATCGTGTAACTGGTCTTGAATCTTCTATGAATAACATGAATAATCGTCTTAATGATGTAGAAGATCGCATTGATAAAGTAGGTGCTATGGCTGCTGCTATTGCAAACCTTCGTACTATGGGATTTGACCCAGAAGCTCCAACAGAAATCGCTATTGGTGTAGGTCAGTATAAGAGCGAAACAGGTCTTGCTCTTGGTGTATTCCACTATCCAAATCAAGACTTTATGCTCAGTGCAAGTATCTCCACTTCTGGTGATGAAGTAATGGGCGGTATCGGTGCTACATGGAAACTCGGCCGTAAATCTGCTGCTGAAAAAGCATTAGATGCAAAAGATGAAGAAGCAAAACATCTTGAAAAAGCAGAAGAAATGAAAAAATTAGCTCAAGATGCAAAAGTAAAAGCTCAGGCTGAAAGACATGCTAAATTATTAGCAGAAAGAGAAGCTCAAAAAACAGCTTAATTGTTAAATTATAAGTTATAAATCTAGAGGATAAGCGGCAGATATTCTGTCGCTTATCTATTATAAAAAATAGTGATAGTAAAGGACGTTGTTTAATATGAAAAAAGTTATATTTACAGTAACATTAATTATGATGATGGCTTTTAGTGGATTATGTTTTGCAGCTGATGGCAATGATTTAAATAAAGAACAAAAAAGTGGCAGAAACTTTTATGGAAGTATTCACTAAAGATCAAATTCCTGCATATGATGTAGTTAGTAAAGATTTTTTCAGATACCTTAAAAACAAATGTAAATGAAAAAGCTTACAAAGATTTATCTAAACAAATCAAAGAACAATATGGTAATGTCAAAGAAGTTAAGTTCTATAATTTTCAAAGATTTGACCAAGGCGATAGAGTAACTTATGTAGCAGCATTTGATAAAGAACAAGCTGTAGCTATTATGCTTGCATTTGATAAAGACAAAAAATTAACAGATTATGTATTTACTCCATTACAAGTAGAAGAAGCTTCTAAATAATATAGGTAGTGAATATGGACATTCTAAAAGATAATATAGGCATAATAGGAGTTTTTTTGTAGTTATTATAGGTGTGGGTATATTTTTTTTGAGTAAACCTGCAAAACCAGTAGAAGCACAATCAAATAAAATGATTGGAGAAACAAATATTGGTACTGTATATATAGATACAGATACTATAGAAACAGTAAAAAAAGATGGACATTTTTATTTAATAGTATCTGCTGAAGAACACTACAAAGAAAGTGATTTTTTAACTGAACTTAGAAAAGGTGAAGATTTAAAAGATACTGTTTCTTCATTAACATTATATATGTTTACTAATGATGGAAGATATTATTGTATGCCACAAAGATATTTAATTGATTCACAAGGTAAAGTTTGTGGTGATTTAGGTTCTAGTATGCAATTACAAATGATTGATGATGAAATAATTTTTAAGATTTATACAAATGCATTAAAAATTTTAGAAGATAAAAATCGTTTTCAAAAAATGATGGAGAAATAAATGCATTTAAATAAGATATGCCCAGTTTGTCATCAATCTTTCGAAGCTAGAAGAAAAGATCAAGTGTATTGTACCTATTATTGTCGAAAAAAACATCATAAAGAAACATACTATAGTAAAAATAGGATTGTAGAAGATTTTAATGATGAAGATACACATGTTATATTAAGACAATTTAGATGTAAAAAATGTCATGAATTAGTAACAGTTGTGAATAAGCATGATAGGCGAACTATTTTTTGTTCACCTCGTTGTGAAAAGTTATATTGGAAACATCCTAAAAAAATGATAAAAAAGAATTAAATATTGTAAAGAAGATAGTAAAAGAGGAAATTAAATTTTTTAATTTAATTTTCCTCTTTTTTATTTGCTTTTTTTATTTTTATGTATAATAATAAAGGTAATAGGTATTACCTTTTAAGAAAGAGGGTTGATTATGGAACAAATTGGGAAAAAAGATTATATTAATGAAAAAATCCCTGTAAGTAAATTAACAATATTAGGATTTCAACATGTATTAGTAATGTATTCAGCGGCAGTAATTGTGCCAATAATTTTAGCTAATGCTTTGCAATTATCTAATTTAGATTTAGCTTTTTGATTTCGCAGATTTATTTACTTGTGGTTAATTGCACTTTTTACAATCCTTTGTGTTGGTCGATTTATTGGAATTAAATTACCAGTAGTATTGGGATGTGCAGTAATAACTTTAGGTCCTATGATTTCTATCGGTAAAACTGGTGGAATGACAGTTTTATATGGTGCAATTTTATTATCTAGTGTATTAGTTTTTGCGTGTTCATTTTTTATTAATAAGATTATTAAATTTTTTTCCACCAATAGTAATAGGGTCTTTAGTAACTATCATTGGTTTTTCATTAGTTCCTTTAGCTTTACAAGATATGGCAGGTGGAATTGGATCAGAAAATTTTGGTGACCCAATAAATTATTTAGTTGCTATTTTTGTATTGATAATTATTTTGTTGATAAATCGTTTTTGTAAAGGTTTTGCAAATCTATAGCTATTTTAGTAGGTTTAATTTTAGGTACAATATTTGCTAGTTTCTTTGGTATGGTAGATTTATCTCATCTAAATGATGCAGATTGGTTTAAGCTTATTCATCCATTGCATTTTGGTGCTCCAGAATTCACATTCAACAGTGTAGTTGTAATGTCTATCTTTTTAGTTATTAGTGTGGCTGAATCTGTGGGAATTTTTTACATGATTGCTGATATTTGTGAAGTGAAAATAACGCCAAAAGATATAGCAAATGGTATTCGAGCTGAAGGTTGTGCTCAATTTTTAGGTGGATTATTCAATTCTTTCCCATATGTTACTTTTTCTGAAAATGCAGGACTTATGACTGTTACAGGCGTAAGAAATAGATTTGTATTAGTAGCTGCAGCAATTATTTTAGTTATCTTAGGTCTTGTTCCTAAATTTGCGATGCTCACTACATTAATTCCTCATCCAGTATTAGGCGGAGCTATGATATGTCTATTTGGTACAATTGGTGCAAATGGTATTAAAATCTTATCTAGTGTAGATTTTAAAAAGAATGAGAATATTATTATTGTAGCTTGTAGTATTGGTATTGGTTTAGGAACAACTGTTACACCAGGGCTTTTTAATGAAATGCCAGAAATTTTGAAAATGCTTCTAGAAAATGGTATTTTTACAGGCACTGTTACAGCTATTATTTTGAATACTTTATTTAATTATAGTGAAAATTTTAAAACAAAATAAAATATGGATATATCTGGTAGAGATAAATTGACAGCTTGATTTTTTCAGTCATATAATTAAAACAAAATTAGTTAATTAGTAGAGGATTTGTAAATGAAATTTTGTAAAGTAAAAGAACAAGCATTGAGTCAATTAACAAAACAATCTATTTTACAGTATATACAATCAATGGATTTATCTATATCAAACAAGCTCCCTAGAGAAGAATTATTGGCTCAAGAATTAGGTGTTAGTAGAATTACTGTAAGAAGTGCATTAAATGAGCTTGCTAGTGAAGGTATTATTTTTCGTAAACAGGGAAAAGGAACATTCGTTAATCAACAAGCTTTGGGAATGAATGTAGTATTTAATCCTATTGGAGATTTACGTGATGTGATTGCTAATAGTGGTTATGAGGTAAAAACAGAAGTGTTATCTACTAATAAGCGTTTAGCTACAGATGATGAAGCTAAGAAATTACAATTAGATAATAATGAGGAAGTTTTTATTGTTGAGCGAATGTTTTATGCTAATGAGATGCCAGCTATTTATTGTGTTGATAGAATTCCTGTAAAAATAGTTAAAGAGAATTTTTTGCAAAACTGCTTAGATATGTCTATATATAAATATTTTAGCGAATTTTTAAAGCGTACAATTATTTGGGACAAAGTAGAATTATCTACAATAACAAATCAGGAATTATCTTCTTTGACTAATTATTTTAAATGTGAACAAATAACAAGCTTTTTAAATTGCGATATTATCAATTTTGATAATAATGATGAACCTGTCTTTTATGCTAATGAATATGTAGATACAAAATTTATTCATTATCAATTAATTAGACAAAAGAAATATTAATTATATGTAATTTGTGAGGTAAAATTATGGATCATTTATTTTATTTAAGAAAAGCAATTGAAGTATCAAAAAAAATCTCGTGAACATGGAAATACTCCATTTGGTGCTATCTTAGTAGACGGTGAAGGCAATATTTTATTAGAACAAGAAAATATTGAAATCACAGAATCTAATTGTAGTGGTCATGCTGAAACTAGCTTAATGATAAAAGCTTCTAAAAAATATAGTAAAGATTTCTTATGGAATTGCACTCTTTATTCTACTGCTGAACCTTGTGCAATGTGTGCAGGTGCTATATATTGGGGTAATGTAGGTAAAGTAGTTTATGGCATTAGTGAAAAACGCCTTTTAGAATTAACTGGTGATGATGAACAAAATCCTACTTTTGATTTACCATGTAGAGAAGTATTCGCTAGAGGTCAAAAAGATATAAAAGTAGAAGGTCCATTCCCAGAAGTGGAAAACGAAGTAGTAGAAGTTCATAAAGATTATTGGAATAAATAATTTGAGATAAATAATAAAATAAGTAATATAGGAAAGCTTGATGAAATCTTAGAAAATATAGATAAGATTTTATCAAGCTTTTTATTTTTAGCTATTAATCATAGAGCATTTGTAAATAATAAAGTTTATTATGGATAAAATGTATAAAATTTTTATCTTTTTTCTTAAAAATAATGTAAATATGTAAATTTTTTATGGATTTTATGATATAATGGAAAGCGTATTATTTTATAAATTAAGGGTGTGATAATTTGAAAAATCTTAGTATGAGCGCTAAAGTTTTTCTAGGTTTTGGGATAGGGATTATCTTAGGTCTTATTTTTCAAAAAGATATTTTATGGTTACAACCTATTGGAGATTTGTTTTTAAAACTCATTAAAATGATTGTTGTTCCTGTTGTATTTTTATCTATTATTAGTGGAATATCTAGTATAGGTGATATTGGAAAATTAAAACGCATAGGAACAAAGGTAGTAGGTTTTTATATTGTAACTACAGTGCTTTCTGCAATTATTGGTCTTATTGTGGCACATATAATGAAGCCAGGTGCTGATTTTGCTGTAAGTCAAATTGTAGATACAGGCGAAGTGATAAAACCTGCTGAGCCAATGACTGTTAGCCAGACTATTTTGAGCATGGTTCCTGATAATCCGATAACAGCTTTAGCTACAGGTAATTTAATGCAAATTATCGTATTTGGGGCATTTATTGGTATTGCGATAACTATTTTGGGCGATAGAGTAAAAAATGTTAAAAAAGTTATTGATGAAGCCAATATTATTATGTTTAAAATCACAGATATGGTAATGCAAGTAACTCCATTTGGGGTAACTGCTTTAGTTGCTTGTAGTGTTGGCGAATATGGTTTATCTATTTTTAATATTTTAGGTAAATTTATTTTAACTCATTACATAGGTGCTTTTTCTGTAGTCTTGTTTATGTATATATTCATCATTAAATATATTGCTAAGATTTCATTAAAAGACTTTTTTTACTAAAATTACAGAAATTTGGTTAGTAGCATTTAGTACAACAAGTAGTTCTGGTACTTTACCTGTTAGCTTACGTGTTACTGAAGAAAAATTTAAGGTAAAAGATGAATTAGCATCATTTACTTTGCCTATTGGTGCAACTATCAATATGAATGGGATTGCTGTATATTATGCTGTTACTGTATTATTTGTAGCTCAAGTATATGGTGTAGAACTTTCTTTAATGCAACAAGTAATGTTTATATTTATGACTACATTGATTTCCATAGGTACTCCTGGTATTCCAAATAGTGGCATTGTATTGACTATAATGTTACTTACAACAATGGGGCTTCCTATTGAAATTATGGGTATGATAGTTGGTATCTTCCGTTTAATAGATATGATTCATACTGCACTTAATGTAACAGGCGATGTAGTAAGTACATTGGCTGTAGCACGTATTGAACATATGTATAAAGAATAATTTTAAAGGTGGATTATTATGAGTGATGAAAATAATAAAATGAAGCGAGGGCTGAAAAATCGCCATATGCAAATGATTGCACTTGGTACTTCTATTGGTACGGGGCTGTTTTATGGTTCTGCACCAACAATTAAATTAGTAGGTCCAGGTATTATTTTGTCTTATGCTTTGGCAGGGATTTTTATCTTTTGCATTATGAGAATGGTTGGAGAAATGTCTGTTAAAGAACCTGTTTCTGGTTCATTTGTTTATTTTGCTAATAAATATTTAGGTACTTTTGCAGGTTATTTAGCAGGTTGGAATTATTGGTTTTTATATTTGTTAGTTTGTTTTGCAGAATTATCAGCAATCGCTATTTATGTAAATTATTGGTTTCCAGATATACCTCATTGGATAACAGTTTTAGTCTGTATTGTAGTGGTAACAACTGTAAATTTAATCAATGTAAAAACTTTTGGTGAAGCAGAATTTTGGGCATCATTTATTAAAATTTTAGCTATCTGCTGTATGATTGTATTTGGTTTTTATTTGATATTTACAACAATGGGACCATTTCCTGATAATTTCAGTAATTTATGGAACAATGGGGGCTTTTTCCCTAATGGTTCTTGGGGTTTTGCACAGTCTTTAGCTGTAGTTATGTTTTCTTTTGGCGGTGTAGAATTAATTGGTATTGCAGCAGGAGAAGCTGAAAACCCAGAAAAAACTTTACCTAGAGCTATAAATGAAGTATTGCTTCGTATCTTAATTTTCTATATTGGTACTATGGTAGTATTGATGACACTTGCTCCATGGGATGAAGTTGGTTTAAATGCTAGCCCATTTGTACAGATTTTCTCTAATATCGGTATTCCAGCGGCAGCTAATATTTTAAACTTCGTAGTAATTGTAGCAGCACTTTCTGTATACAATAGTAGTTTGTATAGTACATCTCGTATTTTGCACAATTTGGCGCAAAAATGGAAATGCACCTAAGATGTTTGCTTCTTTATCTCGTCGTGGTATACCAATGGTAGGTATTTTGGTATCTACAGCAATTTCTTTATTGCTTGTAATTTTGACTTATATTTTACCTGAAAAAGTTTTCATGTATTTATTATCAACTGTAGTTGCAGCACTTGTTATCACATGGACAACTATAGCTATAACTCATATGAAATTTAGAATGAAATTCATACAGGAAAATCGTTTGGATGAACTTCATTTTAAAGCATTTTTATTCCCTTATATTAATTATTTTTGTTTTATTTTCTTAGCTGCTATTGTAGTGATTATGTTCTTTATGGAAGACATGAGAATATCTTTAGGGGCATTAGTAGTTTGGGTAGCATTTATTTATATAACATATAAATTGAGAGCAAAAGTATAATAAGGTATGAATTGAGATGAAAAGCATTAACTATTGATTTTTGATAGTTAGTGCTTTTTGTCTGTAATTTTTATACATATTATTTTAGTATTTATAGGGATTTTTTATTTGTTTATTGTAAAGTTGATAAGGTAAATGATAATATATTATTTATGTTTTTAGATTTTATTAAAAAAAGGTGGATAGTATATGGATAATAATGAACACAAAATGAAGAGGGCTTAAAAAGTCGTCATATGCAAATGATTGCTTTAGGGGCTTCTGTTGGTACAGGTTTATTTTACGGCTCTGCACCAACAATCAAATTAGTAGGACCTGGTATTATTTTATCTTATTTATTAGCAGGGATTTTTATTTTCTTTGTCATGAGAATGTTGGGTGAAATGTCTGTTAGAGAACCAGTATCAGGTTCTTTCAGTTATTTTGCTGATAAATATTGGCATAGATTTGCAGGTTATTTAGCAGGTTGGAATTATTGGTTTTTATATATGATAGCTGGTATGGCTGAATTATCCGCAACAGCGACATATGTCAATTTCTGGTTACCTGATTTTCCACAATGGCTCACTATTTTAATTTGTATTTTAGTAATCATAACTGTTAATTTAATCAATGTAAGTTTTTATGGTGAATCAGAATATTGGGCATCATTTATTAAAATAACAGCTATTTGCTGTATGATTGTATTTGGTTTGTATTTAATTTTTACAACAATGGGGCCATTCCCTCAAAATTTCAGTAATTTATGGGTAAATGGTGGATTTTTCCCTAACGGTGCTTGGGGCTTTGCGGCTTCTTTAGCAGTAGTTATGTTCTCTTTTGGTGGCGTAGATTTGATCGGGATAACAGCAGGAGAAGCTGAAAATCCTGAAAAAACTTTACCAAAAGCTATAAATCAAATTTTAATTCGTATTTTAATTTTCTATATTGGTACTATGGTTGTATTGATGAGTCTTTCTCCATGGGATCAAGTTGGTCTTCAAGGCAGTCCATTTGTACAGATTTTCTCTAATATCGGTATTCCAGCAGCAGCTAATATTTTAAACTTTGTTGTATTAGTAGCAGCATTATCTGCATATAATGGTATTTTATATGGTACATCTCGTATGCTTTATGGTTTAGCAAAAGAAGGAAATGCACCAAAAATTTTCGCTTCCTTATCTCGCACTGGTATTCCAATGGTAGGGATTTTAGTATCAGCAGTTATCGGTATAATTCTTGTAATAATGACATATTATTTCCCTAAAGAATTATTTATGT